>Ga0315316_10000465_pt1 | contig 26886 bp, 22 predicted proteins | sample M160m3416metaG_FD_203702 | JGI IMG/M metagenome (GOLD analysis project Ga0315316, IMG submission 203702) | Ammonia-oxidizing marine archaeal communities from Monterey Bay, California, United States - M1 60m 3416 | ecosystem: Environmental > Aquatic > Marine > Intertidal zone | place: USA... | reverse complement strand
CTCAGGAAGAGCGCGTACCGAACCGTGTGCGTGAGCTTCGTGAAAATAAGCTGATGACGCAGGCGCAGTTGGCGCGCAAGGCCAAGGTCGCCTTGCGTACGATCCACAGCGTCGAAAAGGGCATGAACTGCCGGATGGACACGAAGCGCAAGATTCTGCTCGCGCTCGGTCTGTCTTTCGAGGACAAGGACCAGGTGTTCCCGCCGCTGTCCCGACCTTTCTCTTTCCCCATGTCTCACTAGACGCGGGGTTCCTGAGAAAAGTCGTCGCCCCCAAGGGCATCGATTGAGGTAGACGAAAGCGCCCGGGGTTCGCCCCCGGGCGCTTTCGTCTATGCGCCCGTGGCACCTGCTACCCTCGGCGCCCGCGCCGCTCGACCCGGCGTCTTGCTCCGGACGCGAGGTTTGCCATCTCCGATCGAGTCTCCATCCTTGCCGACGTCGCCGAGATCGTCACCCGCTCGCACGATTTGCGGGAGACACTCGCCAACGTGACGGATCTCGTTGCGAAACGCCTCGATGCAGACGCGTGTTCGATCTACATGGTGGATCCGGAGCAGCAGAAGCTTTCGCTCTCCGCGACGATCGGTCTGGAAGCCAGCGCGGTCGGTCAGGTCGAACTGCCGATGGGCGAGGGCCTGGTGGGGATGGCGGCCGAGCGCGGTGAACCGATCGCGATCGAGGTCGCGAAGTCCCACCCGAGCTACCGCTACTTTCCGGAGACCGGCGAGGAGCGCTTCGAGTCTCTGCTGGCCGCGCCCCTGATCGTCCAGGGGGTGGTGATCGGTGTGATCTCGATCCAGACGATGGAGCTGAGGCGTTTCGACGAGCCCGACGTCGAGCTGCTGCAGACCTGCGCCTCGCTGCTGGCCCCGGTCGTGATCAATGCGCAGCTCCTGGCACTCATGTCGACGTCGGATGACGAGCGCGGGACGGTGGTCGAGCGGATCGCCGAGAGCGATCTCTTGATGCATCGTCGCGAGGGCCAATCGGCCAAGATCCCGAGGGCCGAGAAGAACGTCATGATCCGCGGGCTGGCGACGGCCCGTGGCGTCGCGATCGGCCCGGTTTTCCGGATGGATAAGCCCGCCGATCTGGGGAATGTGCGCTACGAGCCCAACCCCGACGTCGCCGCGGAGCACGCGGGCCTGGCCCGGGCGATGGACCGCGCCCTGCGCGAGATCGAAGACATGCGGGACGTGGTGCAGGAGCGCTTCGGACCTGAGTTCGCCGCGGTCTTCCATGCCCAGATCCAGATCCTCGAGGATAAGGGCTTCGTCGCGAATGTCCGGCAGGCGATCGAGCGCATGGGGAACGCGCGCGAAGCGTTGGCGGCTGTGCTCGAGACCTATCGCCGCACATTCGAGCGAATCGAAGACCCCTATTTTCGTGAGCGGGGGACGGACGTCGCCGACGTTGGGAACCGTGTGATGGAGCGGCTGCTCGGGCTGCGGGACCGACTCGAGCCGATGGAACGGGGTTCGGTCGTGGTCGTCGATCAGCTCTTGCCCGCGATCTTCGCCCAACTCGAGATGGATAAGGTTGCCGCCATCGTCGCAGAGCACGGTGGCAAGACCTCCCATGGCGTGATCTTCGCGCGCACGCTCGAAATCCCGACCGTCACGGGCGCGACCGGCCTTCTGGAGGAGGCCCGGGAGGGAGAGCCGGCGATCGTCGACGGGGCGACGGGCACGCTCTATCTCTCCCCCGATGAGGGGCTGATCAAGGAATACGAGCAGGCGCAGCACCAATTCGAGATCGCGGTCGAGCATCTCGATGCGATGCGCGAGCGGCCGGCCGAGACCCTGGACGGGAGGCGCGTGAAGCTCTCGGCCAACGCCGGCTTGCTGGCGGATCTGCGGCTGGTCGATAAGCACGGCGCGGAGGGTGTTGGGCTCTTCCGTACGGAGCTGCTCGCGCTGGCCCATCGTGGATTCCCGAGTGAAGAAGAGCAGGAGCAGCTCTACCAGCGCGTTGCGAGCGCGCTCGACCCCCGACAGGTCACCATCCGGACCCTCGATCTGGGAGGCGATAAGGGCATTCCCAACCTCGGCCTCGACGACGAAGAAAATCCGCAGCTGGGCTGTCGTTCGATCCGGCTGACCCTCGAAAATCGCCGCCATTTCCGTGCCCAGCTGCGCGCGATCCTGCGTGCCAGCACCCTGGGCAACCTGCGCCTCCTGCTACCGATGATCGGGAGCCTGTCTGAGCTACGCGAAGCCAAGGAGGTGATCGAGGAGGTGCGCCTCGAGCTGGAGAGAGAAGGCAGCCCCTTTGACGCGAACCTCGAGGTCGGGATCATGATCGAGGTGCCGTCGGCGGCGATCACGGCACCGGTCCTCGCGGCGGAGTGCGACTTCTTTTCGATCGGGACCAACGACCTCACCCAGTACACGCTGGCCGTCGATCGCGGCAACGAGAAGGTCGCGCACCTCTATGACCCACTGCACCCCGCGGTGTTACAGCTGATCGACATGACGGTCCGCGCGGCTCGGGACGCGGGCATTCCGGTCTCGGTCTGCGGCGAGATGGCGACGAATCCGCTCTCCGTCCCGATTCTGGTCGGTCTGGGGATCGGGGAGCTTTCGGGTACGCCGGCATCGGTTCCGGTCGTCAAGGAGATCGTGCGGGCCCTGGACGCGAGTGAGGTCGCGAGCGACGCGCGCGCGGCGCTGGTGGCGAAGACCGCGGCTGAGGTCCATGCGATCGCGGCGACGCGGCTGACCGCTGCCGGACTCGTCGATCACCCCGACATCGGCGATTGGCTCGGACAGCTTCTCGAAACGGCGCTCTCGCCCGATTAACGCGCGATCGGGCCCCCGTCTCGTTTCGTAGGGAGCGGCTGGGAAAGGGCCGCTTCGGCGCGCTCGTAGAGCGCTCCCAGCGTCCGGTCGAGTGCGAGGGTGATCTCCTGCTCGATGCGCTCCTCAGCGGCCTCCGGCGTGACCCCGACCGGCTCTCCATAGGCGCAGACGACCCGGGCGAAGGGCAGCGGGATCAGGCTGCGGTCCCAGCTGCCGAGCCTCAGCGCGGGCCGCGCTGCGAAGGCCACGGGTTGGATCGGGGTGTCCGAGAGGCGGGCGATCGACACGATGCCGTTCTTGGCTCGCCGGACCGGGCCACGCGGACCGTCGACGAGGAGGGCGACCGTGGTTCCCCCTGCCAGCAAGCGGAGCAGGTGGCGGAGCGCGCCGGGACCGCCGCGGGAACTGGAGCCGCGGGCGGGCTCCGCGTAACCAAGCGCCAGCAAGGTGGACCGGATTCGCTCGCCATCGCGGCTCAGCGACACAGCGACGCTATGGCCTCGGTCTCGATACGCCCAGGCACATGCCAGCATCGACTCGTGGTAGAGGGCGGCGAGTTGGGCCGGCCCGTCGCCTCCCCGTGTCTGGGGATCTCGCCCGAGGGTCTCGAGCCGCCAGGTCGAGCCGAGCAGTCGCAGCAGGGCGGCCGTAGCCTGTCCAAAGAGCCAGAGGCTCAGCCGCTGAAACCGTCCACCGGGTTTCGGGACACGCGTTCGGGGCGCGTTTTCCGGGGCCGAGTCCGTCTCGCTCATCTCGGGGTAGGCTAGGATAGGCCGCGTTCGATCGAACGTTTTTTCTCACGACACCCTCACGACTCGTGCGCGCCGCGCTCCCATGCAGCGGGCCGGGCCATGTGATACCCCTAGGCCAGCCGCGGCGCGGTCCCGAGGGGAAAGACTCCCGGGCATCGCTGACGAGCGCTTCTCCGCTTCGTTCCGAGCCCTCCCTGGACAGCATGAGCGACTCCGTTCTCACCACCGCACGCAACTACCTCGACCTGACGAAGCCACGGCTGCTGCCGATGGTGTTGTTTACGGGTCTTCCCGTGCTGGGGATGGCGGCCGGGGGGTGGCCCAGCGTGAGCTTCATCGTGTTGGTGATGACGGGCATCGCGCTCGCCGCCGCCTCGGCCAACACGCTGAACGCGTATATCGAGCGTGACATGGACGCGCTGATGGAGCGGACCCGCTCCCGTCCACTCCCGTCGGGGCTGATCGAGCCGCGGGCGGCGCTCGTTTTTGGTCTCGTTCTGGGGGTGCTCTCGACGATCCTGCTTTATGTCGTGAGCGGCGCGCCCGCGGCGCTGGTCGGCGTCGCGAGCATTCTCTTCTACGTCTTCGTCTATACCGTTTGGCTCAAGCCGCGCTCGATCTGGAACGCCGTGATCGGGGGCGCCGCGGGCGCTGCGGCGCCGCTCATTGCGGATGCGGCGGTCCACGGGACGATCGGCTGGGCGGGTTGGACGCTCTTCGCGATCGTTTTCTTCTGGCAGCCGCCCCATGTCTGGGCGATCGCGCTCTACCGCAAGGACGATTATCGCGCGGCCGGGATCCCGATGCCGCCCGAGGTGATTGGAGACGAGGCCACTCGGCGGCGCGTGGTCGCCTATACCGCTGGCCTGCTGCCCGTGACCGTGGCCCCTTATTTCCTGGGATTGGCGGGGCCGATCTATTTCGTAGTCGCGATGGGGATGGGACTCTGGTTCCTCTACCGGTCCTGGCGCCTCTTCGAAGAGCGCACGGACGAGGCCGCGCAAGGCGTCTTCCGAGTCTCGCTGGTCTTTCTCTTCGTGGTCTTCCTCGCGCTCCTCGTCGATCTGCTGGTATCCCCGCTCTAGGAGCACCTCGGTTCGCCGAGGCCGACGAAGCTCGCTGGGATTCCGGTACGATTGCAGCCTCGGCGCGCACTCGCGCCGGAGGAGGCGCCCGTGCCCGATTCCCATCCGCTTTCCGGTCTTCGAGTCGTCGATCTCTCGACCGAGATCGCGGGCCCCTATGCGACCAAGATGCTCGTCGACGCGGGGGCGGAGGTCATCAAAGTCGAGCCCTCCGAAGGGGACCCGCTGCGCGGCTGGAGCGCATCGAAGCAGACACTCGAGGGCCGCGATGGTGCGCTCTTCCAGTTTCTAAATGGCGGAAAGCAGAGCGTCGTCTGGGATCTGGAGTCCGAGGCGGGGCGAGCTTGGCTGCTGCGGCTATGTCAGACGGCGGACCTCGTGGTCGAGAGTGGCCCGCCCGGTTGGCTCGAGGCGTGCGGCATTGATTTCGACACGTTGCGAGCCCGTCGACCGAGTCTCAGCCTGGTTTCGGTATCTCCCTTCGGCCGTCGTGGACCCTGGTCTGATCGCCCCGCGACCGAGTTCACGCTCGAGGCCGAGGTGGGCAACATCGCGTACCGCGGGCTGCCGGAGCGGGGCCCGGTCGCCGCGGGTGGGCGAGTGGGTGAGTGGGCCGCGGGGGCCTCGGCGGCGGTCGCATGTCTGGCGGCTTGGCGGTCGGCTCGAGACAGTGGCGTCGGGCTGCATGCCGACGTGTCGATGCTCGAGACGATGAGCCTTTGCATGACCACGTATCACGACCTCTTCGGACAATTCGTACCGGGCTTTGCAATTCCGCAGGCGATCGAGACCCCGTCGATCGAGCCCTGCAAGGATGGCTGGATCGGGATCTGTACCTATACGGGTCAGCAGTGGAAGGATCTCTGCTCTTTGATGGGTCACCCCGAGGTCGGCGAAGACGAGCGCTATTTCGATGGGTCGACACGCATGGACCATCTCGACTTCATCTCCGGATTGATCCACGGCTGGACGAAGCAGCACACGATGGCCGAGGTGGTCGAGTTGGCGGGGCTGATGCGGATTCCGGTCGCGCCGATCGGGGATGGCAAGGCCGTGCTCGAGTTCGACCAATTCCGCGAACGCGGGGTCTTTCAGGATCACCCCGATGGTTTCAAGGCGCCCCGCGTCCCCTACCAGGTCGGTGGGATGTCTCTGCCCGGGTTTCGGGCCGCTCCGCGCCTCGGGGCCGACACGGAGCGCGTCGAGGCGAGCTTGCCCGAGGCCGAGGTCTCGAGCGAGCGGATCGAAGAGGCGCGCGTCCGACCGGCCTTCGATGGCCTCCGGGTGATCGATCTAACGGCTTTCTGGGCCGGGCCCTTCGCAACCGGGATCCTCGCCGCGCTCGGCGCGGACGTCGTGAAGGTCGAGTCGATCCAGCGGCCCGACGGGATGCGCTTTGCGGGGGCCGTTCCCTCGGAGACGCTCTGGGAGACGGCCCCGATCTTCCAGGGCTGCAACATGAGCAAGCGCGGGATCACCCTGGATCTCGACTCCGAAGAGGGCAAGGCGCTGCTGCGCCGGCTGCTGGCGGACGCGGATGTCGTGATCGAGAATTTTTCTGCGAGGGTGATGGAGAATTTCGGTTTCACTTGGGAGGTGTTGCACGAGATCAACCCTCGGCTGATCTCGGTGAGGATGCCCGCCTGGGGACTCGATGGCCCCTGGAAGGACCGTACGGGTTTTGCCCCGAGCGTCGAGCAGGCGAGCGGGCTGGCCTGGATCACCGGCTACGACGACATGCCGCTGATCCCACGCGGTGTCTGCGATCCCGTGGGCGGGATGCACACGGTTTATGCGCTGGCGATGGCCCTGGAGGAGCGGGCGCGCACGGATATCGGCATGCTCGTCGAGGTCCCGCTGGTCGAGCCCGCGCTCAACATGGCGGCCGAGCAGGTCATCGAGTGGACCGCCTACGGGTCCTTCCTGACGCGCGGTGGAAATCGAGGTCCGGTGGCGTCGCCTCAGGCGGTCTTCGAGTGTCGCCCGTCGAGCCGGGAGACCCGCTACGAGAAGAAGCACGCGGCGTTGGCCGTCGTAACCGATGAGCATTGGCGGGCGTTGGTCGCCCTGCTCGGTGATCCCGACTGGGCGCTTGACCCTCGTTATGCCAGCGAGACGGGGCGCCGCGCAGCGGAGGAAGCGCTCGAGGCGGCTCTCGCGGAGTGGTTCGCGGAACAGGATTGCGACGAGGTGGTCGATCGGCTGCTCGCGGTCGGGGTGCCCGCCGGGACCCTCGTGAACGGCTATATGATCTCGCCGAATGAACAGCTGGAGGCCCGGGGCTTTCGTCGGACGCTCGAGCACGCGGTCTCGAAAACCAAGCACTACCCGGGCTTGCCCTTTCAGCTCTCGAGCGAGGCCGCGGCGGTCTATGCCTGGGCGGCGCCGACGATCGGCCAGCATAACGAGGAGGTCCTCGGGGAGCTCGGACTCTCGGAGACCGAGATCGAGGTGCTGCGGGAGGCGGGGGTGATCGGCACGCGCCCGGCCTTCGAGGTCTAGGCGAAGCGGGCGACCAGCGGGGCCTTTGGGATTTTGCCGCTCGGGTTGCGTGGCATTTCGTCGAGATGCTCGAGCTGCTCGGGGATCTTCTGTCGCATCAGGCCGAGGGCCTCGAGATGCTCGACCATCTCGTCGAAGCCGAGCGGCGCCGCGCCGGGTTCGACCCGGACGACCGCGCAGGCGCGCTCTCCGCTCGTCTCGTCGGGGAGCCCGATCACGGCGACCTCGGCCACTCGGGCGTGCGCCATGAGCAGGCCCTCGACCTCGGCGGCGCTGATGTTCTCGCCCTTGCGAATGATCACGTCCTTGGTGCGGCCGGTGATCGTCAGATAGCCCTCGGCATCGAGGCGACCGCGGTCTCCGGTGGCGAAGAAGCCCTCTGTGTCGAAGGCCTCCGCGTCGAGGCGGGGGTCGACGAAGCCCTGGAGGAGCTGGGGGGCATGGATGTGAATTTCTCCCTCCTGGCCGAGGAGGAGCGCATGGCCGCTCGGGTCGAGGATGCGGATCCGGGTCGCGGGATGGGTCGGACGTCCTTCTGTGGTGGCGCGTTTCTCCGGCGGGTCGTCGAAGCGCGCCATCGTGATGACGGGACATTCCGTCATGCCGTAGGTCGAGAGGATGCCGAGCCCTCCGAGCTCGCGGCGCACGGCCTCGTGGAGCGGGGGCGGCGTCGGGGCCCCGCCGCCGTAGAGGGCGATCAGCTCGGGGAAGAGGGGCGTGGGCCCCGCTGCGCGCTGGGCTTCGAGATAGGCCTGATAGAAGACCGGTCCCGCGCCCGCATGGGTGACCCCGTGGTCCGCGAGAAAGGGGATCGTCGTCGCCGGGTCGAAGGCCTCCACGACGAGCTGGGTGGAGCCGGCGAAGAGGGTGGAGGCCAGGGCGTTCGCGCCGCCGAGGTGGGTGACCGGAAAGACCACCCCGGTTCGGGCGGTGGGGCCGAGGTCGAGGGCCTCGGCCAGTCCTCGCGAAGAGAGCAGGACGCTGGCGTCGCTGTGCTGTGCGCCCTTCGGGTCAGAGGTGGTCCCCGAGGTGTAGAAGATCCATCGCAGGGCCTCGGGCGTGTCGGAAGCGGGGGAGAGCCCGGCAGGATCGGCAGTCGGGAGCGCGCCCGCGATGTCGATCGTCGTCAGGCCCGGTCGCGCACGTTCGAGCTCGCTTGCGAGGGCTGCGAAGTCGAAGCCACGAAAGGTCCCTGGGACGAGCAGCCAGCGGGCGTCGGTCTGATCCAGGCAGAACTCGATCTCGCGGCGGCGATAGATCGGAACCAGCGGGTTCTGGATCGCGCCGAGCCGGGCGAGCGCGACCATCAGTACGAAGGCGGGCAATCCGGTGGGCAGCAACCAGCCCACTCCGTCGCCTTCGCGGATCCCCCGTGCGTGGAGCCCGGCGGCCACGCGCTCTGCGGCCTCGCGGAGCCCTTCAAAGGAGAGGCGCTGGTCCCGCTCGTCGATCGCGAAGAGCGCCTCGGGTGTCGCGGCGGCTCTCGCTTCGACCAGCCGCCAGAGAGTGGGCGCGTCGATCATTGAGCCGCCCGGAAGCGAGCGAGGAGTTGCCGCAGGTCGTCGTCCTCGCTCGGATCGTCGGGGAGCGGAATCGTGACGGCGTGGGTGAGGCCCTGGTAGCGCTCGATCAATCGATCGGCGAGTTCGGCATACGTGGCGGTCGGCACGAAACAGTCGAGCATCTCGTCGTCGACCAGCTCCGCGAGCGTGTCCCAGCGCCCTTCGCGGACGCGCGAGTGAAGCTGCTCGCCGCGCTCTCGCCAGCCGTAGAGTTCGAGGCTCGGCCAGTAGCTCGGCGTCGAAAAAAGTGTCGCCAGCAGCTCACGCTGCTCGGCCCGCTGCCGGGTGACGGCGGCGACGTCCCGGCCGGTGGCGCAGAGCGGGTTGGCGACGACGAAGAAATCAGGGATCTCCCGCCCCGACCGCGCCGCTCCGCGTGCGAGATGGGGGCGCGCGTGCTCCTCCAGGTAACGGGGACAGGCGTTGGTGGGATGGGTATGGAGTCCGTCCGCGACTTCGCCTGCGACGGCGACCATATTCGGTCCAATCCCGGCCAGGCGGATCCGCATCGGCGCGGCGCCCTTGGCGACGTTCGCCAGAGGAGCGGGGCTGGTGTAGGGCTGCATCCGGTCGAAGCGGTAATGGTCGCTCTCAAAGTCGAGGGGCACGCCCTCCTGCCAGCAGGCGAAGATTGCGCGGAGCGCGGCGACGTAGTCCCGCATGCGCGGGGCCGGCGGCGTCCAAGGGGTACCGAAGCGGGAGACGATGTTGCCGCGGACCTGAGGCCCCAGGCCTAAGGAAAATCGTCCGCCGGCCAGTTCCTGCAGGTCCCATGCGGCGACCGCGACGGTCATGGGGCTCCGAGGAAAGGCGATCAGGGCCGTGGTCGTCACGTGGATGCGCTCGGTGGCTTCGATCGCCAGGGCAGCGGCCGCGATGCCATCATGGACCAGGTCGGGGACGCAGAGCACGTCGTAGCCGAGGGCCTCGACGCGCCGCGCTTCGGCGCCGACTCGGCCCAGTGGCGTATAGAGATCGAGGTTGGCCCAGGCTTCTAGCATCGGTCGATCTTAGCTCGGCGCGGGGAGGTGCCAGCCGGTCGAGTACCGGCTCATGCCAGCATCGCGCCGCCGCCATCTGCGGGCAGCGTCATGCCCGTGACGAAAGTCGAGTCGTCGCTGGCCAGAAAGAGCGCGGCGCGCCCGATATCGCCTTCGCAGGCACCGACGCGACCGAGCGGCCGAGCCTGGGCAAAGCTCGCCGCTTGTTCCGGGTCGGCGGCTTCCCAGTCCCGCCAGCCTGGAGAGTCCCCAAAAGGACACAGCACGTTCGCGCGGATTCCATCGGGCCCCCACTCCCGCGCTGCGACGCGGGTCAGCGCGCGGATCGCCTCTTTGGTCGCGGCGTAGCCGGCGAGCCCGGTGTGGCCCTGATATCCCGCTGCCGAGCCGAGATTGATGATGCTGCCGCCGCGCCGGGCGAGATCGGGGTGGCAGCGTTGCATGAAGTGGAAGCTACCGAGCACGCCCGACTCATAAGACGCGAGCAGTTCCGCCGCGGTGAGTTCGAGCAGGGGGGTGGCTTCCGAACTCGAGACCGCGTTGTTGACGAGCACGTCCAGTCGACCGTAGGTCTCGCGTAGGGTTTCGACGCAAGCTTCGACCGAGTCGAGGTCTGCGACATCGCAGACGACGGCATGCGCCCGCCCGCCCCGTGCTTCGATCTCGTGGGCGACGGCCGTGGCGCGCTCGGGTTCTTTCTCCGCGATCAGGATCGCCGCGCCTTCGCCGGCGAAGGCGAGGGCGATGCCCCTTCCGATCCCCTGTCCTGCGCCCGTGACGAGCGCGACTTTGTTCTCGAGTCGGGCCATCGGCCGCTCCTTTTCTTGTGGCCTTGAGCGACCTCAGTCTGTTGGGGCAAGTGCTAGATCCGCGGGTCGAGGGCCGATGCGCTCGGCGAGCGCCGCGAGTGCTCTGCGATCGAAGCCGTAGACGTCGAGGGCGTTGCCGCCGAGCATGGAGATCCGCTCGACTTCGGGGACGTCGTGGAAGGATCCGCGCAGGAACTCCGCGGTGCGGGGCCACAGCCCTTCGGGATGAGGAAAGTCGCTGCCCCACATGATGTTGCCGATGCCGATGGCGTGGCGGGCCTCGATATCGCCGCGGGGCGCGAAGGAGGACCCGATGAAGACGTTGCGATCGAAATATTCCGAGGGGAGCCTGCGCAGCTCGCCGGCATAGTCGCCGAGCTTGGCCGTCACGTGGTTCTTCTCGAAACGGTGGTCCATGACCTGCTTGATCAGCGGGGCCCAGATGGCGCCGAGCTCCGTGACGACGAATTTGAGCCCGGGATATCGCTCGAAGACGCCCCCCCAGATCAGGAACCAGCTCGGTCGCCAGGCCCACCAGGCGAATTCGGTCATGTAGATGCCCATCGTGCCCTGGTCCTCGAAGGGGCCGTAGTCGGGGGCGGCGCCGCCATGGGTATGGATCACCATGTCGAGCTCGGCACAGGTCCGCCAGACCGGTTCGTAGCGCGGGTGATGATAGGGCGGGTGCCCCTCGAAGATCGCTGGGATCACGATTCCGCGCAGGCCCCCGGCATGCGCCCGCCTGATCTCGCGTACGGCTTCGTCGATGTCCCAGAGCAGGGGCACGATCGCAAGCCCGGCGCGGCGCTCGGGTGCGAGGGCGCAGAACTCGGCGATCCAGCGGTTGTGCGCGCGGGCGCCGGCCCATTGCAGCTCGGGGTCCACTCCGACGACGGGCAGCGTGAAGCCCGCGCCGAAGGGCGGGGCGTTCATCTCGGTCACGCCGTCGGGGAAGATCACCTCGCCGACGACGCCGTCCTCGTCGAGCTGGCGGTTGCGCTCGTCCGAGTCCCAGGCGCCCTGAATGCCCTGGGGCACACGGCCGGTCTCCCACTGGGCCTGGAAATCGCCGTCGAGGAAGGTGTCGCGCTCGAGATGGCGCAGCTCGAGCTCGCCTGGCAGGGCCGCGTCGAAGGCATCCCGATATTTCGGCTCGACCCACTCGCGGTATTGCTCGATCGGCAGTCCGGCGTGACAGTCGGCGGAAATTACGAGGTAGCGGTCGGTCGTGTGGGTCGTCACGGTCACGCTTTGCTCAGCCCCCGATGCGGGTCGCGCCGTCGCCGCGTTCCTGGATGCGGCGCTCACCGCTCTCGATCGGCCGCGTCTCGGCGACCTCCTCGGAGTAGAACTGCCGATACCAGCTGCGCATGCGCGGCACGGGGCCGTCGTCGCCGATCAGCATTGGCCGCGTCAGATGTTTTTTATTCGACCAGATGGGGATGTCGGCGGCCCACTCACGGTCGGAGGCCTCGAACCACTGCAGGCTCTCGGCCTCGGTCTGCTTGACGTGCCCGTAATAGAGCTGCATCAGGCGGACCTGTCCGGCTTCGACGGGGACGAAGCAATGAGCAGAGACGCCTCGATAGGCGCCCCAGAACCGGGTCCGCGTATAGGTTGGACCCTCCGTACGAGATTGAAGAGACTGGAGCTCGCCCTCCTGCTTCCACCGTTCAGGCATCTCTTCGAGCTCGTAGACCATGTCGTAGAACGGTCCGTCCGTCTGCCAGTCGATCGATTTGGCCGTCCAGCCGTGAAGGGTCCGGAAATGGGGCAGGTCGACGCCATTTTCCGAGATCTCCTGAGGATGGCTGGGGAAGGGCTCCCAGTCCTTGCGGAACACGACCTCGAATTCGGAGTCGTGGCTCTCGGGAATGTCCTCGATCTCCCAGTCGGGTTCTGCGCCGTCCGCGTGGTACCAGACGAAGATGAAGCCGTTGCGATCGAGCACGCGCCAGGCCGGCATCCGTGCGTAGTCCGGCACCCGATCCGAATAGGGGATGTGCGTACAGCGCCCTTCGCCGTTCCAACGCCAGTTGTGAAAGGGGCATTCGAGGGCGTCGCCGACGACGCGGCCCCCGTGGCCGAGGTGCGCGCCCAGGTGTGGACAATAGGCGTCGAGGACATGGGCTTCGCCCGCCTCGGTGCGGAAGACGACGAAGTCTCGTCCGAGCATGCGGATGGCCTGGGACTCTCCCCGCGCGACGTCGCTCGAGAAGGCGATGCCGTGCCAGCCGTTGGGGAAGGCGGGATAAGGGAAGTCGTAGTCGCGGGCGATCTCGGACATGCGGGCTCCGTTCGACGAAGTCGGGCCTCCAGCATATCAGGCTCGAGGCCGCGTCCGCGCCCCTCAGCGATAGTCGCGATCACCCGGCACGAGTTGCCAGTTTCGGAAGTCCCGTGCCTCAGGGGGGGCTTCCATGGCGTAGAGGTCGACGTAGTTGGGAGAGGGGACGGGCAGGAAGCCGGCGAGCGTGAAGAATCCCCAATGCGGAAAGCGGGGGCTGGCTTCGAAGCGCAGCCAGCCAGAGCCGGTCGCGCGGGCACGTTCGAGAACGCTCCGGAGCAGCGCGCGTTGTACGGCTCTCGCGCTCGGGTCGGCGACGAACTCGACGATGGAGGCCTCTTCCTCGTCGATCCGTGCGACCGCGTAGGCCAGGGGCTCGTCCCGCTCGATCACGGCGAAGGCGAAGTACGGTTCCGTGGGGTGGTCGAGGTAACGCCAGTTGAGGAAGGTCGCGTTGTGCGGACACCAGTAGAAGGGGGTCTGCATGTATCGGATCGTGACCGGGTCGAAGCGCGTGTCGAATCGATGGACCTCCTGTGTGTCCACGCTAGAGCCATTGCGGTTGCCGAACACAGACGCGACGCTCGAGAGGGTTCTCAGGGCGGGTGAGAAGACGGCCGTCATCCGTGGGGAGAGGCCCGCCCGCGCGAGAAGGCGCTTCTCATCGAGTGGAAGGACGCCCGCTCGGAGGCGCCCGAGCAGCGCTTCTTCGCTCCCCGCGGTGTTCTTGACGAAAGCGCGGGAACTCCGGTTCGGTCCGCCGATCGAGACCACGCTGCGATCCCATTCGATCTGGGTGGGGGGGCGCATCATTCGAGCCAACCCCTGGCGTTGCCAGTCGGGGTGGGTCGCCGAATCGGCGCCCATGGTCCCGCGCAAGACCTGCGTGCCCCTCCGAATGGGCCAGGGGAAGCCGCCCACGGAGCGTACGACTTGACCGCTCGAGCGTTCGGTCATGATCCAGAAGCGCGCCAGGCCGCTCGGGTTTCGAAGGTACATCCAGTCGAAGAGCGAAGGAGGGCGTCGCGTTCCGAAAGCCGCGTCGACCGTCTCGTAGATCCGCGGGAAATCCTCGGGCACGGCGCGGCGGATCTCGAATCGGGGATCGGGTGAGGGAACGTCGTGCGGAGCTGTTCGCCAGGCCTCGAACTCGTCGGGGCGAGAGGGAAGGACGTCCACGGAAGAATGCCTTTGAGCGGCGGGCGGGCCAGGCCGCCGCTTGGGTTAGTCGTTCTCGTCGAGGCCGGCGAGGAAGCGTTCGGACTCCTGGATCGAGGCCTCGATCTCCCGGATCAGGGAGGCGACCTCGCTCTCGAGTTCGCCGACCGTGCCTTCGAGGGAGGCGATGGCGCGGGCGTTCAGGTGATGTTTCATGAACAGCACTTGATCGCGGAAGGCGCCGAGCACGGGCTTCATCTTGGACTCGGCGCGTTTCATGGCGGCGATCAACCGGGCGTAGCGCGTGCGGGTCTCGCGCAGGCTCTGCGCGCTCGCGCGCCGCAGGCTCTGGCTCTCGTAGAGCCCGATCTCCGCCTCCCACTCGGCGAAGAGGTCGCTCGCGACGCGCTCGATCGAGGCGATCCGCGCGCTCACGGCTTCCGCGCGCGCCTCGCTTCGCTCGTACTCGTCGTTCAGGTCGTCGTAGACCGCCTCGAAGTCGCCGCCATCGTAGCCGCTAGCGGCCTTGAAGCGTTCGTAGGTGGTCTCGATCTGGGCCTGAGCAGCCTCCTGGTCCTCCTGACCCGCCTCGATGCGACTGCGCAGGATGTCACGCTTGTGTTGGCCGACCTGCTCCAGGGCGGAGTAATAGGCCTGGGTACAACCGGCCAGAATCGAGGCGCAGGCGAGCGCGAGTAGCAGCTTCGTGGCCGAATCTGCTCGAGTCGCGAGCCGGGACGTCGTCATGGGAGGGAGCCTCGTGCTTGCGGTGGGCGCTCTAGCCGAGGACCGCGCGGAAGGCGGCGCGGAGCTCCGCGACGAAGAGTTCGGGCTGCTCGAAGGCCGCAAAATGGCCGCCCTTGTCGAGCACGTTGTGATAGGCGAGCTGCTTGTAGCGGGCTTCGCACCACCTCCGCGAGGCCTTGAAGATCTCGTGGGGAAAGACGCTGACGCCGACGGGGACATCGACGTCGAGCATCGGCGGCGAATTGAAGCTCTCCCAGTAGAGCCGCGCGGAGGAGGCGCCGGTCGCGGTGAGCCAGTAGAGCATCACGTTGTCGAGCATCTCGTCGCGCGTGAGCGCGTTCTCGGGGTGGCCGTTGCAATCCGTCCAGCTCCAGAACTTCTCGAGGATCCAGGCCGCCTGGCCCGCGGGCGAATCGACGAGCCCATAGCCGAGGGTCTGGGGCCGCGTCGACTGCTGTTTGGAGTAGCCGCTGTCCTTGTCGTTGTAGTGTTGCATGCCGGCGAGCGCCGACTGCTCGAGTTCCGTCAGGTCGTTCATCGAGTCTTCGGTCGGCGGCGCGATTGCCATGTTGAGATGGATGCCGCGGCAATGCTCGGGGTCCTGGGCGCCGACGCAGGTCGTGACCATGGAACCCCAGTCGCCGCCCTGGGCCACGTAGGCGTCATAGCCGAGGCGCGCCATCAGCTCCGCCCAGGCGTCCGCGATCTTGCCCAGGCCCCAGCCGGTCTCGGTCGGGAGGCCCGAGAAGCCGTAGCCCGGAAGGGAGGGACAGATGACGTGGAAGGCGTCGCTGGCTTCACCGCCGTGGGCGGTCGGGTTCGTCAGCGGCTCGATCACCTTCTGGAACTCGACGACCGATCCGGGCCAGCCGTGGGTCATGAGGAGCGGAGTTGCGTTCGGCTCGGCCGACTTCACATGAATGAAGTGAATGTCGAGGCCCTGGATCTCGGTTTTGAATTGGGGGAAACGGTTGAGCTTCGCCTCGCGATCCCGCCAGTCGTATTGGTCTGCCCAGTAGCTGCAGACCTCCTGGACATAGGCGAGGGGGATGCCCTGCTCCCAGTCGTCCACGGTTTCCTTGTTGGCCCAGCGCGTGTTGGCGAGCCGCTGCTTCAGGTCCGCGAGTTCCGCGTCCGGGATGTTGATTTCGAAGGGGGTGATCTCGCTCATGGGGTTCGACTCCGAGGCAGGGGATGGTTCGAGGCGCGCTCGAGGGGACGACCCGAGCGAGCCCGCATGATCGGAGATGGGGCTCGCGGCGTCCAGACCCATGGCCGTGGGGGAGTCGCCCATTCCGGCCGCCGGCGGGCCGAAGGGCCGGGGTGATTCGGGTATGCTCCCCGTCCGGGGGTCGAAGTGAGTTTGCCGCTCTTCGAGCGTGTGGGCGGAGAGCCCGAGGACGTCGCGCGTTCCAAGCTGCGCTCTCTGCGGCGCTTGCTGCTGCTGACGATGGCTTGCGAGGCCTGGTTCGTCCTCTCCTATGCGCCGTACTCGCGCGCGCCGGGGGGCTATGGGCTGCTGGCCGCGGGGATCACGATGTGCGCCCTTCTAGGCTGGCGGGACCGCTTCGCCCTGCCGGCTTTGGCCGGGGCGGCTTTGCTCGAGTTCGTCCTCGTCGGGTCCGCCTTCCCGGACAACGCGAATCACCAGTTCCTGGCACTGGTACTCGGGCTGCTCCTCCTGCTGGTCCGGCGCGACGGCGACGATTTCGAGCCGACCGACGCCCGGACCTGTCTCCAGGCGACCCGCTGGGTCATCTTGATCGGCCTCGCCTGGGCGGGCGTCATGAAGCTCGTCTATGGCTATTGGCTGGGCGCTGAGTTCCTGTCCTTCCGCGTTGCGCTCGATCCGGATTTCGCCTGGATTTTCTCGCCCCTGGTGCCCGAGTCGGAGTGGCAGCGTCTCGTCGGGCTCGAGAATGCGCTTGGCGCGGGTCCTTTCCGTGCGGACGCGCCGGCGCTCGTGGTGCTCTCCAATCTGACCTGGGTCGCGGAGCTCTTACTGCCGGTCGGGCTGCTCTTCGCACGGACGCGTCGCGTGGCGATGATCGGCGCGCTCGCGTTGTTGTGGGCGATCCAGCTTGGGGCGGGTGAGGTCTTTTTCGCGGGCCTGATGACCGGGGGGCTGCTGCTCTTCGCCGAGCGGGACCGTCTGCGGCCCGCCTTGGCCGTGATCGGGCTTTTCTATCTGGCGCAGCTGCTCGCCGACGAGTGGGCGGGGCTCGGCCAGGCGGGAGGTGGCGGATGAGCAGGGCAGGTTTTTGGCATCGGGAGCACGGCGGATGAGCGGGGCAGGGCGGCGTAGGGGGATGCGTGGGGTCGTGCTCGCGGTGCTGGTCTGGCCGCTGGTCCATCTGGTGCTGGTCGCGCGTTACGAGGTCGATCCGTGGGAGCTCTTCGGGTGGGCGATGTACGCGCAGCCCGCCGCACGCGTGCAGGTCCGGGTCGACGTCGAGCGCGACGGGGTCCGCTCGCCCTTGCGGGCGATGGGCGCGACGCGTCAGGCGATTCGCGACTATGCGCGTCGCCGCACGGCGCTGGGACGACTGGCCCCGCCGGACGCGCTGGCGCAGAGCGTGCTCGAGAGCCGATCGGAGGCGGAGGCGGTGTGGATCGTCTTGCGACGGATCGAACTCGACCGTCGGACGGCGCATTTGGTCGGTGTCGAACGTGAGATCCGCTTCGGTCAACGTTAGGTGAAACCCGCGGCGGCGCCCGCTCGCGATTTCTCGTCGGCCGCGACGCAACTCGATGCGCGGCCTGCTGTCGAGTGCTGCCAGGGGCCCGGCAAGGCGACTCAGCGCATCTTTTGCAACAAGGTGACGAGCATGCCGTGAGTGCGCTCGGGGGCGACCGAGAGCTGGCGGATCGAAGCTGGGCGCTCGGGCGTGCCGTCGTCGAACTCGTAGAGGATCTCGAAACCCTGGCTCTGGACCCAGGTTCGGGCCTCGTCGAGGTCCTCGACCTCGAAGACCACGGTGAAGACGTGCTCGCCGGCGTCCCGCAGGAGCTGGCCCACCACGTGCTCCTCGCTCTCGGGGTGGACGATCTCGATGCCGGCCTTCCAGTCCACCCGGCAGTCGAGCACGCCCTCTGCGGGTTCCCGCTGGAAGGAGAGCCCACCCAGGAGCGCGGAGAGGTCGTGCTCCGCCTGGTCGGGGTCGTGGACGAGCAGTTCGACGCGGTTCAGTCCCAATAATTTCATGGGCGGCTCCTCGGAGGGTTCAATCTCGCAGTGGGCGAAAGAAGGCGCGGATCTCTTCGACGAGGCCTTCCGGGTTCTCCATCGCCGGAAAATGTCCGCCGCGATCCATGACCGTGAAGCGATGCAGGTCGAAGTGGGGCTCGCAAAGTGCCCGCGGCGGTCGGTTCACCTCGTTGAAGGCCGCCACGCCGGTCGGGACACGCACGCCCGAGTAGGCGGGGGGACCGGTCAGGGGGCCGAAGCTCTCGTAGTAGAGCCGGAGGGAGGAGCCGATGGTGTTCGTTACCCAGTAGATCATCACGTTCGTGAGCAGCTCGTCCCGGGTGTAGACGCGCTCGAGCTCGCCGTCGCAGTCGCTCCAGCGCCGCCACTTCTCGAGGATCCAGGCCGCCAGCCCCGACGGCGAGTCCTGGAGCCCGAAGGCCAGGCTCTGGGGCTTCGTCGACTGCAGCTGGACGTAGCCCCACTCCCGGGCGCGGTAGGCCTTCACGTCTTCCCACCAGGCGCGCTGCTCCGGATCGAGCGTCGCCTCATCGATCGGCGGTGCGAGCATGTTGTAGTGAAGCCCGATCATCCGATCGGCGTGGCGCGTGCCGAGCCCCGTGTTGACGGCGGCTCCCCAGTCGCCGCCCTGGGCGCCGAACCGCTCATAACCGAGTGCCTCGGTCATCAGCCTGGCCCAGGTATCCGCGATGCGGTTCGTGTCGAAGCCACGCGTGTGGGGGCGGTCGGAGAAGCCGTAGCCCGGTAGGGAGGGGGCGACGATGTGGAAGGCGTCGGCGGGATCGCCCCCGTGTGCGGCGGGGTCCGAGAGCGGCCCGATGATTTTGTGCATCTCATAGAAGCTGCTGGGCCAGCCGTGGGTGAGCACGAGCGGGAGCGGCGCGGGACCTCGGCCCTCGACGTGGACGAAGTGGATGCGGAGGCCGTCGATCGAGACGCGGAATTGGGGGAGGGCATTGAGCGCTCGCTCGTGGCGGCGCCAATCGTAGGCGTCGTGCCAGTAGGTACAGACGGCGCGGGCATAGTCGAGGTCGGTTCCGTAATCCCAGCCCGCGCCCTCGACCGCGTCGGGCCAGCGGGTAGCGACCAGACGGCGCTCGAGGTCGTCGAGGACGCTCTGCTCGACGGCGATCTTGAAGGGCTCGACCGCGCCGACGGAGGGCGACGGGGGGGCGTCCAGCTCGCTCACCCGGGCACGCTCCGCAGGACCTGACCGGGCAGGCGATCGAGCGTGTGGAGGCAACTCTCGCCGTCCCGGCGCGTCGGCACGCCCGCGACCAGGACGTGGTCGATCCCGCTCGGCTGGTCCGCGGTCAGTCGCTCGCCGCCGGCGGGGAAGTCGTGGGCTCGCCGCTCGGGCCCCGGGCAGAGCCGGTCCCAGTCGAGTACGACGAGGTCGGCCACGCGGCCCGGCTCGAGCGTGCCGCGGTCGTGGAGGCCGACGACCCGGGCGACTTCGCCGCTCACCTTGTGGACGCCCTGCTCGATGCTCATCAGCTCGCGGTCGCGTACCCAGGTCGACAAGAAGTCGGTCGGCATCACGGCGTCACAGATCTGGCCGACGTGCGCGCCGGCGTCGGAGAGTCCGAGCACACAGCCTTCGCCCCGGAGCAGCTCGCTCACGCCCTCGGTGTCGGCGTTGGCGAAGACGATCTCGAAGCGGGTCGCGAGGTCTTCGGCCAGGGCCAGGTCACAGACCGCGTCCCAGGGTGTGCCGCCGCGCTCGCGCGCGATGTCGAGGACGGAGCGGCCCACGAGGTCGGCGTGGACTTTCGACTCGGCGACTGTGAAGGTCGGCCAGCCGGGGTCGATCCAGTCGCCGGACTCGAACTCGGCCATCACCCGGGCACGCCAGTCGGGGTCGGCGAAGACACGCTCGCGCTCGGACTCCGGTGTGGCCACCAGATCCGCGAAAGAGGGCATCTGGTAGAAAGAGGTTGGTTCGCGCATCACGATCCGCTGGACGATCGGACGACAGGTGACCTGGACCGAGACGTCGGCGCCCGTGGCGCGGCCCGCGAGGTGGCGAGCGAGCTTTTCGCGGTAGGGCGCGCGGGATTTCCAGGCCGCGGGGTAGGTCAGGATCGAGGACCAGTTCAGGGTGCGTCCGAGCTCGCGCTGGAAGGGGTAGATCCAGTCGAAATCCTCGCCGGTCGCGACGTGGAGTACGCCCTGGTCGATCTCGCGGGTCACGCCGAGCAGCGCCTCGAGTTCGGCCTGGCTCGACACCACCGAGGGCACGGGGCGGCCGCCGTCGCCCAGATGGAAGCCCGCGCGGTCCGAAGAGAAGCCGAGCGCGCCGCCGCGAATCGAGTCGGCCACCAGCGCCTTCATGGCGTCGACCTCGGCGAGGGTCGCCTCGCGTTCGTAGGCCTCGTCGCCCATCACGAAGAGCCGGACGGGGGTGTGGCCGACGAAACCGCCGAAATGAATGCCCAGGCCGCGGCGCTCGATCAGCTCGAGGTACTCGCCGTAGGACTCGAAGTCCCAGGTCACGCCGGCCTCGAGGGTGGCCACCCGCATGTCCTCGACCTTGTCCAGCGTCCGCATCAGGGAGCCGCGATCTCGTTCGCGGGTCGGCGCGATGCTGTAGCCGCAGTTGCCAGCCACGACGCTCGTCACGCCCTGATGGCTCGAGGGGCTGAGTGAGGGATCCCACAGCACCTGGGCGTCGTAATGGGTATGCAGGTCGATGAAGCCGGGCACGACGAGCCGTCCGCTCGCGTCGATCTCCTGGTCCCCGCGCACGGTCTCGCCGATCTCCTCGACGCGGCCGTCCCGAATCCCAAGGTCTGCGCGGCGGGCGGGGCCGCCGGTCCCGTCGATGATCGTGCCGCCTCGGATCGCGATTTCGCTCATGACTCGTCCTCCCGTCTGCCGGGCACTCGGCCCGCTCCGGTTGCCGCTCACTCGTCGGCGTAGATCACGCCCAGGGAATGAGGCGCGAAGGTTTCGATCGCCCGGCTGAAGGCATCGATGCTCCACTGACCTGGGGCCGCGGCGTCCTGGGTGACGGCGAGCGGCTCGAAGAGCCCGACCCGATCCTTCTCGAGATAGAAGATCTCGCCGTTAAAGCGGCCTGCGGCGTCGTGGCAGAGCGAGGCGATCAGCGCGGCGATGTTCTCGGGCGGCTGGAGCGCGGCGGCGAGGCCTGCGGCCATCTTGGCGCCCTCGCCGCCCTGAGCCCGGAAACGGTCGATGGCCGTCGTGACCATGCGCGTCTCGGTCGCCGCCGGGTTGACGGCGTTGACCGTGATTCCGTAGGGCGCGAGATCCCGACTGGCGACGTTCGTGAGTCCGAAGACGCCCCCCTTGCCCGCACCGTAGGCGGCCTGGTTGGGGACGCCGAGCAGGCCGGCGCGGGAGACCACGTTCACGATGCGTCCGTAGCCGGCCTCCTTCATGTGCGGCGCGGCGGCGCGCATGCAGTAGAAGGTGCCGTGGAGGTGGCTCGCGACGACACGGTCGAAGAGTGCCGGGTCGTGGTCCCAGAGCGAGGCGTTGGCGGAGAGTCCGGCGTTGTTGACTAAGAGGTCGAGGCGACCGAAGCGGTCCAGCGCCGTTTGGATGATACGCTGGGCGCTCTCCCAGGTTGCGACCGAGTCGGCGTTGGCGACAGCCTCGCCGCCGGCCTCTTCGATCTCGCGCACGACGCTCGCGGCGGGGCTCGCGTCGTCGCCTTGGCCTTCGAGGGAAGCGCCCAGGTCGTTGACGACCACGCGCACGCCGCGCGAGGCGAGGGCCCGCGCGGTGGCGCGGCCGATCCCGCGACCAGCGCCGGTCACGACCGCGACGCGGCCTTCGAGGGGGAGAGGGCTCATGCTGGGTCTCCAAAGAGGGGACGTCACAGCATAGTGCGCTCGGGGCCGGGGGCCCTCCGCGTTCGCTGGCTCAGCCGACGATGTTGACGAGCCGCCCGGGCACCACGATCACCTTCTTGGGCTCGCGGCCGCCGAGGCTCTTCTGGACGTTTTCGACCGCCAGGGCGAGGGCGCGGATCTCGTCCTCGCCCGCGCTGGCGGCGACCTGGATCTCGCCCCGTTTCTTGCCGTTGTGCTGGACCACGAGCTGGATCTGATCGGAGACGAGGAGCGCCGCATCGGCCTCGGGCCAGGGCGCGTAGGCGAGCGTCTCGGCGTGGCCCAGCCCCGACCAGAGATCCTCCGCCAGGTGGGGCGCCATCGGAGCGAGCATCAAGATGAAGGCTTCGGCGCCCGCGTGCGGCAGTGGCGCGTCCTTGGTCACGTCCCGCGCATAGACCATCAGCTTCGAGATCGCCGTGTTGAAGCGCATCTGCTCGAGGTCGTCGGTCACGCCGGTGATCGTCTGAGCGGCGAGGCGCTGCTGGTCTTCGTTGCCGGCACCTGCGGCGGGGGCGCGGAAGGTCTCGTCTTCGTCGCTGCCCTCGTGAAAGAGGCGCCAGGCGCGCTGGAGGAAGCGATAGATGCCCTGGATCCCGTCGGTCGACCAGGGCGCGGCTTTTTCGAGCGGGCCGATGAACATCTCGTAGAGGCGCATGGCGTCGGCGCCGTGCTCCCGGACGACGTCGTCCGGGTTGATCACGTTGCCGCGGCTCTTGGACATCTTCTCGACGACGCGCTCCAGCGGCAGCGCGGGGTCCTCGGGATGCGTGGCGTTGCGATCCTCGTCGAGGCTCACCTCGCGCAACTGGAGCCAGCGCGCCTTGAGCGGGCGACCGTCATCGAGGGCGATGGGTCCCTCCTCGGTGTCTCGCACGGCGCCCGCGGCGTAGCGCGTGGCTGCGGCGGGGTCCGCGTCGGCGACGTCGTCGTCGTAGAAGCGGAAGCTCTCGCCGAGGATCATCCCCTGGTTGACCAGCTTCTGGAAGGGCTCGCGAGTCGAGACCAGGCCCAGATCGTAGAAGACCTTGTGCCAGAAGCGTGAGTACAGGAGATGGAGCACGGCGTGCTCCGCGCCGCCGACGTAGAGGTCGACCGGCATCCAGTATTTTTCGGCCGCCTCGCTCCAGGGGGCCGTCTCGTTCGTGGGGTCCAGGAAGCGCAGGAAATACCAGCAGCTCCCCGCCCATTGGGGCATCGTGTTCGCGTCGCGCAAGACGCGTCGGCCCTCGGCGTCGGTCGTCTCGATCCACTCATGGACCCGGGCCAGCGGCGGCTCGAACCCCTCGCCACTGGGCTTGAAGTCCTCGAGCTCGGGCAAGGTCAGGGGCAGATCGCTCTCGGGGACGAGCTCGACCGAGCCGTCCTCGTGATGGACGACCGGAAAGGGCTCCCCCCAATAACGCTGGCGGCTGAAGAGCCAGTCCCGGAGCTTGTAGGTGACCGTGCCGCGGCCGAGGCCCTCGGTTTCGAGCCACTCGATCATTTTCTTCTTGGCGGCGGGCGTCTCGAGCCCGTCGAGGAAGCTCGAGGCGGTGGCCTGGCCGGCGCCGGTCCAGGCCGCGTCGGTCACGTCGCCCCCCGTGACGACCTCGACGATCGGGAGGTCGAAGGTCCGGGCAAAGGCCCAGTCGCGCTCGTCGTGGCCGGGCACGGCCATGATCGCGCCCGTGCCGTAGCCGGCGAGCACGTAGTCGGCGATCCAGATCGGGATGGAGGCCCCGTTGACGGGGTTGGTCGCGGTCGCCCCGGTCGCGACGCCCGTCTTCGCGGCGGAGTCGGCCATGCGGTCGCGTTCGCTGCGCCGGGCGGCGCGGGTCACGTACTCTCGGACCGCCGCGTGCTGGTCGTCGGTCGTGATCTGCTCGACGAGCGCGTGCTCGGGGGCGAGCACCATGTAGGTCGCGCCGAAGAGCGTGTCGGGGCGGGTCGTGAAGACCTCGACTTCGGTCTCGGGGTGGCCGTCGACGGCGAAGCGGACGTTCGCGCCCTCGGAGCGGCCGATCCAGTCGCGCTGCATCTTCTTGATCGGTTCGGGCCAGTCCAGGCCGTCGAGGTCCTCGATCAGTCGGTCCGCGTAGGCCGTGATGCGCAGCATCCACTGCTTCATGGGCATGCGCACGACGGGGTGGCCGCCGACCTCGCTCTTGCCGTCGATCACCTCTTCGTTGGCCAGGACCGTGCCGAGCTCGGGGCACCAGTTGACCGGGACCTCGGCCTCGTAGGCCAGGCCCCGTTCGTAGAGCCGGCGGAAGATCCACTGGGTCCACTTGACGTAGTTGGGGTCGGTCGTATCGATCTCGCGCGACCAGTCGTAACTGAAACCGAGCGATTGGATCTGGCGCTTGAAGTTGGCGATGTTGCGCTGGGTCGTGATCCGCGGATGGGTCCCGGTCTTGATCGCGTATTGCTCGGCCGGCAGGCCGAAGGCGTCCCAGCCCATCGGGTGAAGCACGTTGAAGCCGCGCATGCGCTTGTAGCGCGCCATGATGTCCGTGGCCGTATAGCCTTCCGGGTGGCCCACGTGGAGCCCATCGCCGGACGGATACGGGAACATGTCGAGCACGTAGTATTTGGGGCGATCGGGGTCGATCTCGGCGCGGAAGGTCGAGTTCGTTTCCCAATATGCCTGCCATTTGGGTTCGATCTGGGATGGGTCGTAGGCCATGGCCCGCAGAGGATGCGGGCGGCGGGCCGAGGCGTCAATGAACGCGGCGGCGGAGCGGCGTCGCGGCGGTCGGTGAGGGGGTCGCTACTCTCCCGCCCCATGGCCAAGAACGGCTCCGACATGACTGTGTTCGTGGTCTCTGACGGTACGGGAGATACGGGCAGCGCCGCCGTCCGCGCCGCCATGATCCAGTTCCGCGACCGCTGGCGGCTGCGCGTCTTTCGGGACGCGAGGACGATCGCCGAGGTGCGGCGCGTGATCGCGCTTGCCGAGGAGGCCAACGCGCTGGTCGTGTTCAGCCTCGTCGAGGGCGAGGTGGTCGAGAGCCTGCTGCACGAGGCCGAGCAGCGACACGTGGTGGTGGTCGACCTGCTCGGGCCGCTGATCATGCGGGTGGCCCAGAAGCTCAAGGTCGAGCCCCGGCATCAGCCGGGCCTGCTTCACGGATTCTCCGACGATTATTTCGACCGGGTCGATGCGGTCGAGTTCGCGGTCCGCCACGACGACGGCGCGAATCTGCGCACACTCCACGAGGCCGACCTCGTGCTGACGGGCGTGTCGCGGACCTCGAAGACGCCGCTCTCGATGTACCTGGCTCAGCGCGGCTTCAAGACCGGCAACGTCCCGCTCGTGCCCGGGCTGGACCCGCCCCAGGAGCTGCTCGAGGTCGACAAGCGGCGCGTCTTCGGGCTGACCGTCGATCCGGGCACCCTGCTCTCGGTGCGCACGGCGCGGCTGCGCTCGATGCGGGCACCGTCGGCCACCGATTACACGGATCCCGACCAGGTGGTGCTCGAGCTCGACCGCGCGCGCAAGCTCTTCCGCGGTCGCGGTTGGAAGATGATCGACGTGTCCGGGCGCGCGGTCGAGGAGAACGCGTCGAGGATCATCGACGCCTACGAGGATTCTTTCGGCGAGCTGCGCCGCTAGCACCTCGCCGCGGGGTCGATCGAGGGACATCTCGCGAGGAACTCGCCGGGGCTCCAGACGACGCAACCGGCGCTGCGGGCACGACCCGCGACCCGCCGATCCCGTGAGACGACGATCGTGCGTTCGGGGTGTGGGGTGCGCCGCGACCGGCGGACGATCCAGTCGTCCGCGTCCTCGACGAAGAGGCTGTGGACGAACGGGCCGGCCGGGGGCGTGATGTGCTTTGTGACGGGCTTTGTGACGGGCTTTGTGACGGGCTCGGCCCAGACCGACCAGGCTGGCCGCGGCCCGTCGAAGGCCACCCAGATCTCGTCCTGTGCGTCGGGCCATCCGGTCGTGCGCTCGAGCAGGCGCTCGCGTTGGCGTCGGCCCCACCAGGCCGTCTCGCGCTCGTCGCCCTCGAGGACGGCGTGTAGGACGTTGAACCCGTCGACGAAGATCACCCGGCGGTCGGGCGTCGCGTGAGCCTGGGACACGGCGGCTTCGATCATCGCGTCGAGCGTGTCCCGCTCCGCCATCGGCGTGTCGGACTCTGGCGCGCCGTCGCCGCCCATCGGGTCTCCCCCTCCCACGCGCCCCGGCCCGGGTAGGCCGACGTCGCCGTCGCAGCGTACCCGCTCCGCGCGAGTTCGCCGCCGTCACGGATGTCGCTGCGGATCGGGGAGGAGATCTCGCGATGGCCGGGCATCTCGCCGAGCACGGCGTCGAGTGAGCGGTCCCGGGTGTGTTCGAGTTCCCCTCCGAGCTCTAAAACGGCCCAGCCGAGACCGAAGAGGATCGTCGTCAACATGACCATCCCGACCTCCACGAGGCCGTCGGAGCGGGTAGCGGCCCGCCCCAACGGCGCGTCGAAGGCCGCACGCGAGATCTCGAGCCGGGGGGCCGGGGGCGAGACCCCGCACCGGCGCGGCCGGGGGGCGAAGGCGAACTCAGTCTGGGGGGCGGTGGGCATGGCGGGGGGGCTCCTGGGCAGTTGGGGTTCGAGGAGTAGGTTGGGGGTGGGCCGTGACAGCTCCGGTCACAGGGAAACGGGCGTCGCTTGCAGAGGCGGCGACGCTGCCGTATCCAGGACCGATGGAGGCAGTCAAGCGACAGAGCGGTCCCGGGAGCCGCCGTGTCGGTCTGGTCCAGATGCGCTGCGAGCCCGATCCCGCGCGCAACCTGGCGCGGGCCCAGGACGCGATTTCGGACGCGGCTCGGGAGGGCGCCGAGGTGGTCTGCCTACCCGAACTCTTTCGTACGCCCTATTTATGCCAGAGCGAGGACGCGGCGCGCTTTGACTGGGCCGAGCCCATCCCCGGGCCGACCAGCGAACGGCTCGCCAAGCAGGCGGCGGACCTCGGGGTCAGCCTCGTCGTCTCGCTCTTCGAGCGTCGTGCCGCCGGGCTCTATCACAATACGGCGGTCGTGCTCGACGCCCGGGGGTCTCTGGTCGGTCGCTATCGCAAGATGCATATCCCGGACGACCCGCTCTACTACGAGAAGTTCTATTTTACGCCGGGGGATCTGGGCTT
>Ga0315316_10000464_pt1 | contig 26921 bp, 23 predicted proteins | sample M160m3416metaG_FD_203702 | JGI IMG/M metagenome (GOLD analysis project Ga0315316, IMG submission 203702) | Ammonia-oxidizing marine archaeal communities from Monterey Bay, California, United States - M1 60m 3416 | ecosystem: Environmental > Aquatic > Marine > Intertidal zone | place: USA... | reverse complement strand
AGATGGATGACTTTGTTTCAGCTCCTGGGGTACCCAATCAATTTGGATTGATTGGTGGAGAAGCAAATAAAATTGAGCCATTCAAAAGACCCTTAAGCTCAATGACACCAACAATAGTCCTGAAGGATGGCAAGCCTATTTATGCAACTGGATCACCGGGTGGCTCTAGAATTATTACAACAGTTCTTCAATTTCTTTTAAATACTCTAGTTTTTAAAATGGAAATCTCCGATGCAACTGTTGCTCCTAGAATACATCATCAATGGAAACCAGATGTTCTCATGCTAGAAACTGGTTTTGATATTCAGCATGCCGCAAAAATTGAATCTTTAGGCCAAAAGATTTATTTATCTGGGCCTGGCACAGCATTAGAAAGTATAGAAATAAAAAATGGGTTGTTTTATGGCTTTGGAGATACAAGACGCCCAGACTCAAGGGCCAAAGGACTTTAATTAATGCTAGATAAACTTTTAATAATTACTCTTTATGCTATACCAACGGTCGGTCTATTGATCGTATGCTTTTTAATTTCTCGCAAAAAATAATTAATTGATAATGGAATTAGTTTTGACTAATTTATTATTGATTGCACTGGGTGGCTGCCTTGGAAGTTTCGCTTCAATGTTGATTTACAGGCTCCCACTGGAAGATGTTGGAATTACAATTTTTAAACCTAGATCATTTTGTCCTCTATGTAAAAAGAAGCTGACTATTCTCCAACTTATGCCATTTGTAGGATATGTTTATAGTCAAGGAATTTGTAAGACATGCAATGCCAAGATCAACTCTAGCTACTTGATCAATGAAGTATTAATTGCTGCATTCGTTTTATTGATATTTAATAAAATGGAATTAACCAATCCTGTCGCATGGACAATCGTCTTGATTGTAATGTGCTTATACATTCAATCATTAATAGACATGCAAACCATGCATTTATTTCAGCCACTTAGCCTTATTTTAGTTGTATCTGGATTAACTCTGAATATCTCAACTAGTTTTTTTACAATTCCATTAGACTCTATGCTGGGATTAATTTTTGGCTATGGAATATTATTCTGCATCAACGAAGTCTTCAAAATGATCAGATCAAGAGATGGGATTGGATCTGGTGATTTCTTGTTGCTGGGTGGAATTGGGTCTATTTTTGGTGCTTCAGCACTTGGACCAATTCTCTTAATTGGATCAAGCATTACTTTATGCCTATACGCTGTAAATAAAAATAAAGATGGGGAGCTTCCGCTGGGGTTTGGTATAGGTATTGGGGCTATATTTTATTGCTTAATATTTTTATTTCTTTCTATTCAATAGAAACATTATGAACTTTCCTTCAATAAGGTTGTCATATAAATAAGTTGGTTAAAAATTTTCCTCTAAAATTTTTTCCCTAAGACCAATTAGAGCGGGTTAGCCATGCCCGCTTGCTCCTTTCAAATAATGTCCTATTGAAGCTTTGGATTGGCGCTAATATTTTGTATCTCTTTGATGACATCCTCCCAAATAAGCCACTCCTCAGTGTTTAGATTGGCTGCGTATTCAGCAGCTCTCAACATGGCTATAGATTCAGCATCTTCACCATATTGAGAAATAAGATCCATGGCAATTTGATGATTAGAGTTTTGAACATTCATTTTAAGAGTATTTTATAGATGTATTACCTTCACAAGACTTCATAGACAGGGTATTTTAAACATAACAAATTATAAGTAAAAATTTAATGAACGTTTACTGGTTTCAAGATTCAAAGACTGGACATCTAAAACAAGTGCAGGCTCTTTTAGATCAGCTTAAAAAAGAGATAGAACTGTCGATCACTCCCATCAATTACCCCAATCATGAAGGTTTTTCAAATATGTTAGCTAATGGGAATCAATTAGACGGGCCATCAATACTTATAGGCGCAGGTCATGATGTCTATTCAAAAATTCTTCAGGCAAAGAAATACTTAAAAAAAAATACTACCAAGGACGTATTTTCAATAGCTGTACTTCGTCCTAGCTATAAACTTAATTCTTTTGATTTGATTATAGCTCCAGAACATGATTTTCGTAGAAGACGTCTTCCTAAAAATGTTATTCCATTTCAAGGCTCTCTAGCAGCAATATCTCACCATCCTGTAGATGAAAATAAGGCAATAATAGCTATTGGAGGCCCAAGCAAGCATTATAAATTTGATGAAGGAATTTTACTGAAGCAACTTCATTATATTTTAAGTGTGCATTCAAAGCATGAATTTAAAATTTATAATTCTCGCAGAACACCTGATACCCTCAACCTAAAATTAATAGGTGGGCTGAATAATTATTCTAATGTACAGTTCATTGATTTAAATTCAGCTGAGTCTGATACATTTCAAGATAGCCTAAATAAATCTTCATTAAAGTTTGTGACCCCCGATAGTTCAAATCTTGTGTTTGAGGCGCTTTCTGCAAAGGGTCAAACCTATTTAATACAAATAGAGAGTCCAAAATATAGAAGGATTTTTGGAGCTAAAAAAATAAGAGAATCGATGAATGAATTGGTTAATACTAAGCGAGTTGGTGTAGTCAGCATATTTAACACAAAGGGAGGGATAGATATTTCAAAAATTGAATCCCCTTCACCATATTTTGAACCTTTAGCAGAAGTTGAAAAGATATCGTTTTCTATTCTTAAATTTATCAATCAACAAAAATGAAAATTGCTCATTTGGTATCAAGTCAAATCTTTGCGGGGATTGAACAGCATGTATATGAACTGTCCTCATTCATGTCTGATGTATCGGATCAAGTAATTATCTGCGATGAATCTATCCACCATCATATGGGTCGAATGAAAACTCAATCATTAGACATAGGCTCAAGATATTCTCCACTCAACACATACAAATTAATTAAGTTTCTCAATCAAAACAATGTCTCTATTTTGCATTGCCATGGCGCCAAAGCCAGCACCATTGGTAAAGGAGTAAAAATTTTTAGCAATATTAAAGTCGTGTCGACAATCCATGGTCATAAAAAAAATAATAATGCATTCACCAATCTTGATGCTGTGATAGGCGTTAATAAGTTGCTGATTGAAAGTATCCCTAAGGGCACTTATATCCCTAATTGGTTCAATCCATCGCATGCAGGAGAACGATCTTCGCGCACCGGACCCATAATTGCCATTGGCAGACTAGAACCAGTTAAAGGCTTTAATCAGCTGATCAAAAGCTGGATTAATATTCAGGAAGATCTTGAAATTATTGGCTCCGGTCCTGAGGAAAAAAACCTTCATCAGCTCATCCATGACTTAAATCTGTCTGATCAGATTAAAATTGTGACGCATTGCGATTACAGCTCCATTGAAGAAAAATATAAAACTACCAGTGGGCTGATTGTATCCAGCCATAGAGAAGGAGGCCCAAGGGTTGTGTTGGAGGCCATTAATCATGAAATACCAGTTCTTGGATCTAAAGTGGGAATAATTCCTGATTTAATTCCTAGCGAATGCTTGTCTGAACCTGGCAATCAAGAAAGCTTACAAGCTTTACTGGAAGAAATGGTCCCTTTGTTAGCTCAATTAAACATGGAAGGAATAAAGGCAGCTCTAATTGAAAATTACTCAATTACGAGTGCTGCCAAGAAAACAAAAGAAATTTATGAGGCTTTGCTTATAGCCAACTGATAAACATTTATCGTTGCATTGACTAAGCACTCTTTTGTAAATTGATCGGGTATAGATTCAGGCGGTGAAGTTGCTAAAACTTGATCGATTTGTTTTGCAAGCCTATCCACCTTTCCATACTTTACCAAGCCAACAGGATTAATAGCATTAATAGATTCCTTAACACCACCCCTATCCCAACCCATGACATGACTCCCACAGGCAGCTGCTTCAATGATTGTTCTGCCAAATGGTTCGGGTTTGGATGATAAGTTCATGACAACATCTGATATTTTATAGACATTGGCAATATCTGATCGAGCACCACAAAAAGTAATATGTTCAGAGAGGTGTTTTTGCCTAATCAGCTTGTTTAAAGAATTAAAATAGTTTCTTTTATTGTCAGCAACGGGTCCTGGAATAATGCCATGAAACCTTGATGTATCTATATAAGAAAAAAGATTAATAAAGCTCTCAATACCTTTCCAGCTCGTTATTCTGCCAGGAAGATTAAGAATAGTTTTATTTTTAGTCTGTGGAAACTCCTTAAACCATGCTTCTTGCCATTCTTGACTTAGTGCTGTGGTATTAAATTCTTGCAGGTCACATCCACGATAAATCAAATGTAGATTAGATTTATTGACCAAATAGTTTTCCTGAACATAGTCTTGAACCGTTTTAGAAATAGCAATAATCTCATCTGCATAAGACATAGATTTACTGTAAAAAGGTTTGCTGTATAAGCCATGAAATGTAGAGATGACAATAGGTTTTTTGCCCTGAAAATTTTTTAGGGCAAAGTAATTTATCCATGCTGGAAATCTTGATCGGACGTGAACTATGTCGGGCTGAAACTCTGAATAAATTTTTTTTAAATTACTTATCTGCGATAAGGCTCTTATATTTTTCTTTGCTATAGGAAGTTCATAATGCTTAGCGCCATGTTCATTCAATAAATCTACCAGTTGTCCTCCTGCAGAAATAACTGCAGAGTCATGGCCTAGTTTTATAAGATGATCAGAAAGATCTACTGTGCCGCGCTCAACGCCACCGACTTTGAGTTCGGGTAGCAGTTGAATGATTCTCATGGATTATTCGTATCTTAGGGCTACAGCTGGCTCTAATTGAGCTGCTTTCCTTGCAGGCCAAATACCAAAAAATAACCCAACACATGCTGAAAACATGACAGAGCCCAATATCGCTGAAAAAGGTATGGTGAAGACCCAATCTTGAAAGACTGTTACTAAGAAATACAAGCTGGAGCCAAAAATGACACCGATGATGCCACCGATAATGCAAAGAGTTACAGCCTCAATAATAAACTGCAAAAGTATTGCCTGCTGAGTTGCTCCTAAGGCTTTTCTTAGGCCTATTTCTCTTGTTCTTTCGGTTACAGACACTAGCATAATATTCATCACCCCAATGCCGCCCACCATCAGGCTGATGCCAGCAATGCCAATTAATAAAGCTGAAAAAATTGCAGTGGCCTGTTTTTGCAAATCAGTGAATTGTGACCAGTCATTAATTCTGAAATTATTTTCTTCGCCTGGACCTATGTCATGCTCTCTTCGAAGAACTCTTTCAATAGAAATCATGGCTTCTTCAGGCGTATAAGTATTCGGCACTTCAACGCGAATTGAATCCACTCTATCTCTACCAAATACTCTATCTGATGCTGTTAACAATGGTATATAAATTTGTTCATCAGGATTAGACCAACCTGAGGATCCCTCAGATTTAGTAACGCCTATAATCTTGAAAGTCACACCACCTAGATCGATATCCTGTCCCACCAAAGCCTTTGAAGATGTTTTGAGCTCAGTACCTACACTTGAACCAATGATTGCAACTCTTTTTCTGGCCAGATCATCTCTTTCGGTAAAAAAGGCACCTTGGTCAATTTCATAGCCTTGAATGCTTAAATAACTTTCTCTGGCGCCAATAACAGAGATGCTAATGCTTTCATTTTTATATTTTAAGGATTTACTGCCTCTAATTTCTGGAGATACTCTCCAGTTTATCTCTTTGTCTTTGATTAATGCGTCTGCATCGGAGATTGAAAGAGGTGCCGCACTAATTTTTTGACTACCTCTGCCACGCGATGGGTATACAGATAATGTTCGTGCAGATAAATTAGTAATTGAATCGTCAATAGCTCTTTGAGCGCTTGACCCAATCCCCACCATGGCAATCACTGAAGCTGTGCCTATAACAATCGCAATGGTTGTTAAAAGGGACCTTAGTAAATTAGCTCTAATAGAATCTACTGCGGTAGAAATTGATTCTTGTAACACCATAAGTTAACCGAACCTACCTTTTACTCTTTCAGAAAATTTTTGTTGATATTTAATGAGGCCTTCGCTAGGCAGAACATATACAACCTCGTCATAATCTATGCCTTGTTTGACCTCAACATAATTAAGATCAGTTTTTCCAACTTTTACCCAAGTAGGTATTGCCCCCTTCTTAGTTTTTTTAAGAACTATGTAGGCATCAAAATTTTCACCCTCAACTCTTTTAGTTAAAAAATTATTTAGCTCATCTTCTTTAATGCCAAGTAATGGAGCGACAGAACGTATATCTTTACGCGTTCTCAAAGAACCTGCTGGTAATGCTAAAGCAACTTCCTCATTTAAAATTTCAATCTCAACATCAGTGTTCATTCCTATAAGTAATAAATTATCTTGATTCTCGATATCTATTAGCACTGGAAATGTCGTAACATTTTGATCAATTTTTGACATAGGTTCGATCTTTGAAACAACTCCCACAAATTTTTTGTCCCTATACGCTGAAACCTTTAATGTAACTTCTTGACCAATAGTAATCTTGCCAATGTCTATCTCATCGATTAATGCTCTAACCCGAACTTTATTAAGATCTGCCATCTCCATTAATAATGTCCCGCCACCCACAGCAGAGGTTGGCGAGGTGATCACTTGCCCTACTTCAGCCGGTCTGCTTATAACAGTACCAGCAATTGGCGATCTTACACTTGTATCATCTAAAGCTATTCGAGCATTTTCTAAGAATACTTCTGCTCTTACTAGCTGCGCTCTTGCTGAGGAGAATGATTCTTGAGCATCCTCAAATGATTTATCAGAAATATTACCTTCATCATGTAATCTTTTGGAGCGCTCAAATTGATTCTGGGCATTGCTTAAACGAACTTTAGCAACCTCAAGATCGGCGTTAGCTTGAGCAAGAGTGTTTGTTGGCGTTCTTTGATCTATTTTTGCAAGAACCACACCCTCATCTACATAATCTCCAATTTCGGCTCCTAAAAAAAGAATTTGTCCAGATGCTTTTGATTTAATCTCAATAGAAGAGATAGCCTCAACAGTGCCAGACGCTTCAACAGTAAGTTCTAGCTGCTGAGATGCTGCTTCTTTTAGAGCATAGAATTTAAATTCCTCTTCCTCTTTGCCTCCACCACAACTTACAACTAATACTGCTGATAAAATGATGCTGAACGTTTTAATGATTGAGCTATTCATGGTTTTTCCTTTCTAATGTCTGATTCTATCAAACCATCCTTAATAAATATTGTTCTTTGGGCTTCTGCAGCTACCTCATTCTCATGAGTAATTAAAATAATTGTTTGGCCTTGCTGATGCAGATTATGAAAAAGTTGCATGACATCGTGCCCCGTTTGACTGTCTAAGTTTCCAGTTGGCTCATCGGCAAATAAAATAGACGGGTTATTCACTAACGCTCTGGCTATAGCAACTCTTTGCTGCTGCCCTCCTGACAGTTCAGATGGCTGATGATCCATTCTTGAATCAAGCCCAACTTGAGAGAGAGCATCCTTACCTCTTTTAAGTTGATCTGCCTTATCAACTCCAGCATATTTTAAGGGCAACATAACATTATCAAGCGCACTGTTACGTGCCAATAGATGAAAATTTTGAAAAACAAAACCTATCTCTTTATTTCGTATGCCTGCCAGCTCATCCCCTTCTAAAGTGCTAACTTCTTGGTTGTTCAGGTGATATGTTCCATCTGTCGGGCTATCTAGACATCCAATAATATTCATGAGCGTAGATTTACCAGATCCTGAGGGACCCATAATTGCTATAAATTCACCTTGCTCTATACCAAAGCTCACGCCTCTTAGGGCCTCTACTGTTTGCGTGCCAAGCAAATAATGTTTGGTAATATTTTTAACTTCTATAACATTCATGCTGGTTTACACAAAAATACAGGTATCTCTCGGGCGGTGTTACTCTGATAAGTTTCATAGTCGGGGTAAAATGAACAAATTAATGGCCATAACTCATCCTTTTTTTCTTTAGATACCTCTTCTGCTAAATAGTTCCCATGCCCTTCAATCGTTGAGATCTTAACTGTTGGATGCGCCTTAACGTTGTAATACCAATTAGGGTTCTTTGGCATCCCTCCTAAAGAGGCAACCAATATTGGCATGCCCTCTTGATGCACATAGATCAGGGGTATGTTTCTTATTTTATTAGACTTTGCACCCTTGGTTTCTACAACCATAATTGGAAAACCTCCTGGCCACTTATTCCACAGTTTTCCTTTGCTTATTAAAAAAATACTAGCCTGAAATTTAGCAAAGTACTTAATAATTCGTTTTGCTGTTTTAGCTTGTTTTAAAGTATATTTTTCAGAGCTCATGGATTTTTAATGGTATGTATAGATGAATTAAATGTCAAGTTTACTTGACATTAAGCATTACTCGAAAGCTGCTATATTTGTCTGAAGATTACCAAGAATTAAAGCATGTATATCATGGGTGCCTTCGTAGGTGTTTACTGCTTCTAAATTCATTGAGTGTCTGACGACATGGTATTCATCAATTACTCCGTTACCACCATGCATGTCTCGCGCCATTCTGGCAACCTCTAAAGCCTTGCCACAGTTGTTTCGCTTAATAAGAGATATCATCTCTGGAATCATTTGCTCATCGTCAATTAGCCTTCCTACTCGCAAGGCTGCTTGCAAGCCTAATGTAATTTCTGTTTGCATATCCGCTAATTTTTTTTGAACCAATTGTTTTGCAGCAAGAGGTGTACCGAACTGAGTTCTATCTAGCGTATATTGACGAGCAGCATGCCAACAAAATTCAGCCGCACCCATAACGCCCCATGCAATGCCATATCTCGCCATGTTTAAACAAGAAAATGGGCCTCTAAAACTTTGTGCTAATGGAAGAACATGGTCATCTGGAATAAAGACATCAGACATAAAAATTTGACCAGTAATTGATGCTCTGAGTGCAAACTTGCCTTCTAGCACCTTTGTATCTAGACCTTTAAAATCTTTTCTAGCTATAAAACCTCTTAATACACCCTGCTCATCTTTTGCCCATATCACAAATACATCAGCCACGGGTGCGTTTGTTATCCATGTCTTGGACCCATTTAATTTATAGCCCCCATCAACTTTTTTTGCGTTTGAGGCCATGCTGCCAGGATCAGAACCAGCATCAGGCTCTGTCAGGCCAAAACATCCAATTAAATTTCCAGCAGCCATCTGTGGCAATAAATCTTCTTTCTGTTCCTCTGATCCAAACTGATAAATGGCATACATTGCCAACGAAGATTGAACGCTGAATGCAGAACGATAACTGGAGTCCACTCTCTCAATTTCACGAGTAATTAGCCCGTATGAGACATAACCAACCCCGGCACACCCATACCCTTTGATAGAGGCACCCAGAATACCAAGCTCACCCATTTCTTTATAGATTTCAGGATGAAAGGTCTCGTTCCTGTTGGCATCTAAAATACGAGGCATTAAGGATTTATTGCAATACTCACGAACGTTATCACGAATCATCCTTTCTTCTTCGGTTAATTGGCCATCAAGCCTTAAAATATCTTCCCAGTTATTATCCATAATTTTTACAAAAAAAAGCCTCGGGAAATACCGAGGCTTTCATTATATTCTAATATTAGAATTTGTAGTGTATATCCATGCCAATTGTTCTTGGAGCATTAAAGTAGCTCAAAGTTAATTGACCAAAAGCTGGTCCAAATGGAATGGCACTCATTCTGTGATAATCGTTATTTAGATTCTTAATCCAAAAATTTAGCTGCATATTTTCCATTGGCTCAGTCAAAAGCCTAAAATCAGTAGTTCCTCTAGAAGCTAGATTGGTAAGTGCTGCTCTGGGATCTTTTGAGTTATAAGGGAAAGTTGGATGCTCTCCTATTCTGCTGTGATCCAAGCGCATACGATAGTTACCATAATCTTTTTCTAAAGATACATATAAAGTTGTCTCAGGTGAATATGGCACTTGTTCAAGAAGGAATCCGTCACTTGCAACCTTATTACCAGTAAACTCAGAATCCAAAGTACTCAAGTTAACCATGAGTCTTGTTGAATCATTGAGAATGGTTGTTGTTTCAATCTCAAGACCTGATATGTCTGCAGAGTTATTAATAACTTCTGAGGCTGCTGCAGCATTAGCAGTAAAATATGAAATCTGCATATCCTCATGCTCATTATCAAAATAGGCAACATTCATCATCATTCTATTATTAAAATATTTACCCTTTAAACCAAACTCAGTAGATGAGATTGTTTCAGGCGCATAGGGAGTGGCTGCGGCAAATGGATTTGAGCTTTCTGCATTAAATCCGCCAGCTTTAAACCCATCAGCTACCTTGAAATAAAGATTAGTATTTTCACTGTAATCATGGGAAAGAATAAATGTGCCTGTGGTGTCGTCAAAACTTCCACTTCCATTAGCAGCAATTATGCCAACATACTCTTTAAATCCAACTTTATCCTCTTCCGTTGTTCTAGCACCAACGGTTAAATCCCACTTATCAGCAATTGCCCAAGTAATCTGACCAAAAAATGCCTCGGAGTCTCCACTACCTGAGTAATTTTGAGCAAAAACTTGACCACCACCAAAGAATGATTGAGGGTTAGCTGTAAAAGCTTTGTCTTTAAGGCTGTAATATCCAAAAACATATTCCATGTTGTCTGTAGAACCACTTAATTGAACCTCGAGTGTCTCAGCATCATAGTTGGTGTGCCTTTCAGTATCTGCAATGGGGAAAGGTCCACCATCAAGATCGAGCCTATCATCCCAGGCAGTTTTTCTTTTCGACCAAATAACTTTTAAGGTACCAAGACTCATATCACGAGCAATGGTCAAACTGGTTCCCTCAACAACTGAAAGTTCATATGTTGGAGTATTAATATGAGCAATACCTTGACGCGAGCTATTGGTAAACATCTCAATAGGCCATAATTTTAAGCCGGCAGTTAAAGCTGAGGCACCAACACCAAATGCAGTACTCCAATTTGGAATAGTATTGGTTAATTGTGCAAATGGAGGAACATTATCTTGATCAGTCTGATCAATAGAGAGGTTGAAGCTAGTTTTATTACCTTCATATGCAAGGGTTAATTTGTAACCTTTTGAATCTATTGTGTCTAATTCAAAATGATCAGCAACAGTATTAGGGACCACACCCTGGGCTGCTTGATATGGGGAATCGGTATTATTTACATAACCACCTCTTTTTTTAGAATTTAGGACAACTTTGGTAAAAATATTTTCTCCAATCTCATAATCAGCTATAAGTTGGCTTTGCTTTAAACCATAGTTTCCGATGGTAACTTTTGCTGACATCCCCTCACCAGAAGGTTTTTTACTAATTAAGTTAATTGCACCGCCGAGAGTATTTCTGCCGTAAAGAGTACCTTGAGGCCCTCTTAGAATTTCGACTCTTTCTAAATCTACAACATCAAAAATTGAGCCTTGCCCTTTCCCTAAATACACGCCATCTAAATACATCCCAACCGTAGGTTCCCATGTAATTGCCGGGTTGATTGTGGTTCCGCCGCGCATAGCAATGGTGGCAGCTGTATTATTTGAAGGAGTATTAATTATATGAACATTGGGCGCCATCCCAGCCAAATCTACTACATTGGCAAGATCCAAATCATCAATTGTAGACTCAGTAATTGCGGTAATAGCTATTGGCGTTTCCTGAAGATTCTCTTCTTTCTTTTGGGCTGTTACAACAACCTCTTCAAGAACCCCAACAGACTGAGCATTAATATTTAGCGCAAATGCCAGAGGCAATGCCATAAAAATAAATCTAAAGTTACTCATAAAATTTCCCCACTAAAAATAAGTAAATGTTCTTAATTATTGCAAAAAAGGCATCAATTTGCATCTTTGATGAATTTCATTCAAATAAATACTTGCAAAAGTCATCCTATTCAGTCAATACCCTCGACCCTGATGATTCCAAATCTTGGTGATGAGTAAGAGATCATTGAGGCATTGAGAGTTGAAGAAACAATATCTATCATTTTATTGCTGTTGCCACAAATAATAATCAATGGGAGTAAATCCTGGTATTGATAGATAAAATTGATGATCTCTGGCTCTACATCTAGATGCTTAACACCATGTAAATCTAAGTGCGTAATCCCTCTTTCTTCGAAGACATTCATTGATTTTTATATAATTGAATCCGCGGTTAAATCAAAGCGATTAATCGAGATTGGTGTTTACCGTCATCACATCCATTCGCCTTGCATTATGATGATTGTAGTCATACACAATTTTGTCTCCAAGACTAAGATTAGGAAATCGTTTGAATAACTCTTTTAACATGACCTCAGTTTGAGAGCGTACCAAGGTAACTCCAATGCAATAATGTGGTCCCTGGCCAAAAGATATGCTTTTGTCGTGATCTCTTTGAATATTAAACTTACGAGGATCATTGTAGATTGATGAGTCCATGCCCGCCGTGCTGGTGATGAGCTGAACCATTTGCCCTTTTTTAACATGATTGCCGTTAATCTCTAAATCTTCTGAGGCATATCTTGCCAAACCTGTTTTGCCAGATGATTCATATCTTAAAGTTTCAGATATGGCGCCCTGAACAAGACTTGGATCAGATTTCAATGATTCAAATTCCTCGGGATGTTGTAATAAATTTTTAATTAGATAACTATGCAGATCAACCGCTGTATCTGAGCCAGCTCCAAGAACCGCCCCAACCAATGCACACATTTCTAAGTTTGATAATTTTGAACCTTGATCTTCTGCGAGTATTAAAGTGGATAAAAAATCATCGCCAGGATTGGCCCTTCTCTCATCAATCAGCTCATTAAGTAGCGCCAAGCCCTCTGGTACACCTTTAATAGCATCTTTTCTTTCTTCAGGGGTAAGCATCGGATTTATTCCTCTCACAACCCCATAAGCCAACGAATCAAAAATAGGAAATTTTTCTCTGGGAATACCAACTAAACTTGCTATTGCTTGAGTGGGAACAATTTCTGCAATTTCTGCAGCAAAGTTGAAGGAATCAGGCGTTCCAATCTCATCAAATCTCTCTTTCACTAAAACCGAAAATCTTTCTTTCATTTGCTCCATGATTCTTGGAGAGAATGCAGGCAATGCTAATTTTCTTAATCTAAGATGATTTTTCCTATCAAGAAAAAATAAATTATTATTCATCAATTTTTCAAAAGCATCCATTTCTTCAAGTGGTTTTTTTGGGGGTGCATATTCCCAAAGATTAAAATCTGTTGAGAGCCTTGTGTCTAATAAACATTTAATAATGTTTGCATGGCCTGTGACCAACCAGGCTTGCCAGGCATCAAATCTAGAAATAGGATACTCGGCGCATAGCTTCTCTAAAGTAGGCACCGGGTCATGAATAAAATCTTTTGAAGACGGATTAAAGAAATGATCGACTGTTTGAGCACTCATGAGGTATTTAATTAAAAAATATTAGGGTTAGGTAAATCGCTTCTAGAAATAATAGATTGAACTCGATCTTTGAAAGCTTGTTCACTTTTTTCATTAACAGGATTAATCCAATATTTGCCTTCTTGAATTTGAGAAAGGCAGAATGAAGCGACTTCCTCAGGCTCAGTGGTTTCCATTTCAATTCCCATAGAACTCATCATTTCAAGCATATCCTCTACAGAAGAGATAGGATGTTCCGGTGCATTTGGGTCTCTTGCTAATTCTTCGGGACGGTTTCTTTCAGCTGAAAATAGTTTTGTTCTGACTGTATGCGGTCCTGGAAAAAGAATTGAAACCTTGACACTTGCATCAGCCTGCTCGAGTTGAAGTTTCAAGACCTCAGTAATGCTAGAGACTGAAGCCTTAGACGATGTATAGATAGGTGTAGAGGGTAAATTGATAAATGCGCCATTTCCTGAACAAGTATTTATGATCCTGGATTCTTCTCCATGAGCCAGCATTCCTGGGACAAATACTTGGATGCCATGCAATACTCCCATCACATTGACACCATATGCCCATTGCCAATCATTTGGTTTGGTCTCCCAAATTGGCAATAGTTCTGCAGGTGCAACTCCAGCATTATTAAAAAGTAAGTGCACTGGGCCGTGTTCAGCTTGACACCAATGAGCTAAATCTTGCATAGAGTCAACATTTGAAACATCTGCGACCTTGCAAAAAACATCAAGAGATTGATTGACAAGCAATGCGGTTGAATTTTTAAGGCTTTCTTGTTCAATGTCTGAAAGAATAACCTTTGCGCCCTGCTTTGCTAAAGCTTCACCGATGGCAAAACCTACGCCAGATGCACCACCAGTAACGACTGCTAACTTGCCATTAAAATCTCTCATATTTAATCCTTAAGCAGAATCGTATCTAGAATGCATAAATGGAACATACGACATAGCGTCTACTTCTTCCATGACAGATGCATTCGAAGAAGAAGTTCCTTCCTCCCAAACCAAAGAAACCATTTCTTTAACAGGTAAATCAATAACTGGATCAACAGGTGATTCTCTAAGAATGATTTCTCCATCAAGTTTTGTATGAACAGATTGAGTTCTATGCATGTTAATCTTTACCAGCAAAGGGTTTTGATCAACTGCTTTGTTTTGCTCGCATGAAGGAAATACTTTGAAGCAATAAACATCATCAGTAAAAGAGGATGTTTCTAGAGAATCGGTAGCTTTACCTTTTAATTCTAAATAAGTGATGCCATGCCTTGTTACAGTTGCAACACAATCATCACCATCTTTAGATGCAGTTACATCTGCTATTTTCTTTGGCTCACCATATGTCTCTCTCCCCCCAACAACAACTCCTTCAGTTTCCATAGGCATCGTGATTTCATAAATACCTTCTTTACCTTTATACATACAGTTAACTCCAAAGGTCGCAGCGCCAAAATCCATGCCTCCATTTAAGTCAACAAAGACTCGCGAAATAACTATTCTTACCATTGGATCGGCGTGCAGCTCCAATGGTGCTGGAATTAATTGCTCTATAAGCCCAGGCTCAGTTCTGTACCAGGCCTTAATTGCTTGCATATTTGCATCAAAAAATTCTAAGTTATTTTCTGCAGCCTCAATTAGCTGCTCAGGTGTTTTAACAAATCTAAGTTGTGTCATAATTTTTCGCTCCCGACGTTTGCTTAATCATACATTTTCTAAAATATATTTAACAATAATATAACTCGTAATTAAATATGATGCATTTATGAAAAAATATGTTGATTCAAATAATTAATAGTGAAATCATGATAAATGATTGTTTTAAAAAAGCAGTGAATGCAAATATAATTTGTATAAAAAATATAAATATAAGGAAGTAAAAATGCCCAAACAAGAATTTCCATTTCCAATGCCAAACGGATGGTTTTGCATTTCAAGAAGTCATGAACTAGAAAATGGGGAATTAAAATCAATAAAATTCTGTGAAAATGATGTTGCTGCATTTAGAACTGAATCAGGAAAAGTATCTGTATTAGATGCTTATTGTGGCTATTCAGGAATCAATCTAGGAATAAGTGGTCATGTTGAAGGAGAGAATCTTGTTTGTCCAAAACATGGAATTAAATGGAGTGTAAATGGATCATGCGCCGAAATTGAAGAAAAAAGCATTGTTCCTGAATCAGCAAAAAATATAAAAATGTTTAATTACCCTGTGGTTGAGGTTAATGGGTTTATTTGGGCTTGGCATCACTTACACAAAGAGGAGCCAGAATGGGAGGTTCCTTCAATCGAAGGATTTAATGGTGATGATGAAAAATGGGGTAAAACATATTATTACGACTACAACATTAATACTGTATTGCAAGAAATAGCTGAAAATGATGTTGACCAAGCGCATTTTCCTAAAGTGCATGGGTCACCAAGCCTGCCTGAAACTGAAGCAATTACAGAAGGAATATATAAAAAAACTATTGCGGAAACATTAATGGATCCCAACAATGAAAGTGTTTCAGAAGAGTTTAAAGTGAAAGACCATGGAATGTTCACCACTACTTTCACAAGAGAATCATGGGGCCTAGGAACGGTTGGTTTGAGGATGGTAAATCTGCCGCCAAGCGGAGGAGAATTCATAATGGTTAACGCATCATGTCCAGTTGATAATTCTAACTCTATATTGCGTTGGTCAATGAGAGTTTCAAAAGATATTGAGGATGAGCTTGGCATGGCAATCATTGATGGGATAGCAAATGGCGTTTTGGATGATATGCCTATTTGGGATAACAAAAGCTATGTTGCTGATCCAATACTATGCGACGGTGATGGACCAATTAATAAATTTCGTAAATGGGTCAGTCAGTTTTACTCAGAACCTATACAAAACTGATCATTGGCTAAAGTACATTTCTTCTATTCCACAATGAATGCTGGCAAATCAACTGCTTTGCTTCAATCTAACTACAACTATAATGAACGGGGCATGGAAACACTGCTGTTCCTTCCTAAAATTGATGCCGAGAGCAATGATGGGAAAATACATTCAAGGATTGGGTTAACTGCAGATGCTCATTCAGTTGATGTAGATTTCAATTTCTTTAATTTTGTATCTCAAGAACAATTAAAAAAAACTATTAGTTGTATTTTGATTGATGAAGTTCAATTTTTAACAAAAGAGCAAGTTAGACAGGTTTGCAAAATCAGTGATGAATTAAATATTCCTGCGATGTGTTATGGAATCCGTACTGATTTTCAAGGAAAACTTTTTGAAGGGAGCTCAGAATTACTGGCACTTGCAGATAATTTAATTGAATTAAAAACGGTTTGTGATTGTGGTAGAAAAGCAATCATGGTTGTTCGCTTGGATGAAAAAGGGAAAGTCGTAAAAGATGGGGATCAAATTAAAATTGGTGGTAACGATTCGTATAAAGTATTTTGCAGAAAACACTTCAGAGAATTAACACAGTTAATTTAGTTACCTCTTGCCTCGCTTAAAATGTTGCAAGTAATCATATGATGGGTCTTTATCATTTGAAGTTCCGATATTTGCACCTTCAATCATAGGATGCTTTAAGTTCACTTTTGATGGGTCATTTATATATGCCCAATCAGCATCAACCGCCCTGCTAGAGAATTTCCAAACATCGTTTCTTTTTTCGTACTCGTCAAAATATCTTCCTCCAATCAGCACATCATAATTGCCTGCTTCAGAAAGAACTTGGTGAAAAGCAATAATGTAAGTTTCGCCCTCAGCCTTTTTACCCATCATCTTAATATTATGAGTGGTGACATTGTGATGCAAAATGCCCATGGATTTTTGTATCTCTGGAAGCATATCAATAAAATCGATAGCCTTACCCTTAAAAAAAGAGCCGTGGTCATCGTATGCATCTTCATGATAAAGCTCGCGCATTAATTTATGATCATGCCTATCAGCTGCTCTGCAATACAAATGAACCAATTCTCTGATAGATTCCTTATCAAGGATTTCTTGAATTTTGCTATCTAAATCACTCATACTAATTACCTTTATTTAAATCTTTGATTTAATATAAATGAAAATTTTTCTTTATGAAAATTAACGAAATGAATCAAAAAATCAAACATCCTCTATTAGCCTCCTCTGCCTTCATAGGAAATTTAGAACTAAAAAACAGGATGATCATGGCAGCAATGGGATCAAATTTTGCCTCAGAGGATGGGCATGCATCAGATCAACTGGCAGCTTACTATGAGGAAAGGGCCAGGGGTGGGGTTGGATTAATAATTTTAGAAACTTCAGCCATTACTTGGCCGGCAGGAACATCTATGCCAAACATGATAGGTTTTTCAAAAGATGAATTCATTCCAACTTTACAATCACTCACGCAGCGCGTTCACCAGCATGGAACAAAAATAGCTGCTCAACTCAATCACAGTGGAAAAATCGCTCAAGAGGATGTAATTGCAGGAAGACCTATTCCAGTGCCTTCAATTCCAAAATCACAACCAAGCGACATGTTTGGTCTATTGACGCAAGATGAGATTATGAATTTTATTAAAGCTGGAGGACCGGATGGTAAAGGTCCTCGCTATCATGAGTTATCCATTGCCGACATTCAACATGAAGTTCAGCATTTTGTTGATGCAGCAAAACGGGCTAAAGCCTCAAATTTTGATGCAATTGAAATTCATGCAGGCCATGGCTACCTAATTTCAAGCTTTCTTTCACCCGCAGTAAATAAAAGAACAGACGAGTATGGTGGCACCCCGGAAAAAAGAGCAAGATTGCTTGTTGAGATTATTTCTCAAATTAAAGAACAAATAAAAGATTTTCCAATCCTGGTTAGATTGGATGCCAATGAATATCGCATTGAAAACGGCATAACACCAGATGAGTTTTTAATTACAGCATCATTAGCTCAAAAAGCTGGCGCTGATGCAATTGATGTAAGTGCCTATGGCAATACAAGTAAAGGAATCGCCTTTACTGAAGCTCCCCTTGTCCATGAGCCTGGTGGATTCTTAGAATTCGTAAGGATGGCTAAAAAGGCATTGTCTATCCCTGTTATTGCGGTTGGTCGAATTGAGCTTGATGTTGCAGAAAGAGGTTTAAAAAATAAAGAATTTGATTTTTTAGCCATGGGAAGAAAATTATTAGCCGACCCTGGATTACCTAATAAAATTATTTCAGGGCAAGAACACCTCATTCGCCCGTGTATTTATTGCTATATTTGCGTCAGTCAAATTTTTATTAATAAACCCATGATGTGTGCGGTGAATTCACAACTTGGAAATGAGCATCGTAATGAGAATATTATTTGCTCAAGTGCCGAGCAAAAGAAAATCTTAGTGATTGGAGCTGGTCCAAGCGGCATGGAAGCAGCAAGATTGCTTGCTATGCGAGGTCATGATGTTGAGATTTGGGAAAAAGATAAAGATATTGGCGGAACTGTTAGAGTTGCAGCTTTAGCATATGAGCCAAATGGACATCTAATAAATTACTTAAAAAATTCATTACTTGAACTAGGCGTTAAAATTAAAATGAATACAGTGGGCACGTCAGAAGCTATCAAAGCTTTTAATCCTGATCATGTGGTTGTGGCAGTTGGGGCAAACAGAGATGCGCCATCTATACAAGGGAAAGATAACAAAAATGTTTTTGATGGTGAGGAGTTAAGAGGTCTATTGTTTGGTTCGGATATTCATGCAATTAAAAAGCTTTCACTTGTGCAACAAATAATTTTAAAAATTGGAAGGGTCTCTCAATTGCTAAGAAATATAAATGCGCTTAGGTTCCTTAGCAAACTTTGGATGCCCCTATCAAAAGATATTATTATTATTGGTGGAGATTTAGTTGGGTTAGAGTTGGCCGAGTTTTTGGTAGAAAGAGGTAGAAAAGTTAGAGTATTAGAGCCAACCGGATCATTGGGTCCTAACCTCAGCATTGTCAGGAGATCAAGAGTAGTGCATTTGCTTAAAGAGCACGGCGTGGATCTTTTAACCAATGTTGACATCAAAGAGGTTCGCGGCCAAGAGGTTTTTGTTCATCATGAAGATATGGAAAAAACCTTTAACATGGATCAAGTCATCATTGCTCTAGGAGCAAATCCAAATTTAAGTCTCTCAAAGCTGCTTAGTAAAATAAATATCCCGCACACAACCATTGGTGATTGCGCTTCAATTGGATACATACACGGTGCTATAGGCGATGCAAGAAAAGCCGTGATTAATTTATAAGATTAGCCTTCTAACGCTTCTTTAATTGCAGGATGGATTATTTTTCTGGCTTGAATATTTAGGCCATTCATAAGGTGCTTGTTCTCACTTAACGCTTTGTTTATTCCCTTATTAGCCAGCTCTAAAATGTAAGGTAGGGTTGCTTGATTTAGAGCATTGGTTGCGGTTAATGGAACTGCTCCAGGCATATTAGTCACACAATAGTGCACGACTCCGTTTTCAACAAAGGTTGGATTATCGTGATTTGTTGGCTTGCTGGACTCAAAGCAGCCGCCTTGATCAATTGAAATATCAACCAATACGCTACCTTCAGTCATATCATTAAGCATGTTTTTGGTAATGACTTTGGGTGCCTCTTTGCCAACCTCGTAGACACACCCAATAACCAAATCAGATTCAGCAACAGATTGTCTGATTGATTCTGGTGTTGAGAGAATATATTCCATGCCCTCTTCACCAAACTCTATTTTCATCTCATCAAGTTTTGATTGACTGAGATCTATGACCTTAACATTGGCACTATTTACTTTGGCTTTTGCAATTGCCTCTTTACCAGCAACTCCCGCACCTATAACTGTGATTATTCTTGGATCAAGATTGCTAACCAAGGTACCGCGTCCTTTGTTTGGTTTAAGGAGATGATAACTTCCCACCACAAAACTTAGCTGCCCTGCAATTGCACTCATAGGAGCTAGCAATGGAAGAGAATAATCGCTTGCTGTAACAGTTTCATAAGCAATGCCAGTTACTCCTGTTTCTAGAATTCTATTAGCATTCACCAGATCTCCTGCTAAGTGAAGGTAGGTGAATAGAGTTAAATCCTCTCTTAAGAATTGAAATTCCTGCTCTGTTGGTTCTTTAACTTTAATAATGAGTTCGGAAGAATGGTATACATCCGAGGGTGATGGAAGAATTGTTGCGCCAGCTAAATTATAAAGATCATCAGTAAATCCTATTGCCCTACCAGCATTTGATTGAATAAAAACTTGATGGCCAAAATCGGTCAATGCTCTAACAGAATCAGGGGTTAAACCAACCCTGTTTTCATTATTTTTTACCTCAGATGGAACTCCAATTTTCATGTTGCTAATCTATCATAGATTTTAAATATCCTAAGTAATTAAATGCTATGTATATATAACTAAAAGTTATTAATGGATTGAATAGTTCTGGTGGAGCTACTGGTTCAAAATTGGAACCAGTTAATTCCTAAGTTCATTCTTCTGCATAGGCTCTCTGAGGAACACTCGTGAAGCCTGATATCAAACAAGCTATCCGTAATGAGTATGTCCATGGCTACATTAATGACAATGGTCAAAGAGTTATGCCAACCCTTGATGATCTAATAGAAAAATACAAGGCAGCCTCCTCCACTATTTACCGAGCATCTAGCCAAGATCATTGGAAACAACAAAAAAAAGAGTTTTCAAAGCAATTAGCTCAAGATTTGGATAGCAAGAAGACCGAAGAGCTGCAGGATTACTTTTTTAATAACGATGAAGCAGCAATGGAGATAGCAAAAGAGATCTTTAATCATATTGAACTTAAATTAGAAGATGAGAGCAATCTGACTCCTCATGCAATAGCTTCCCTGGCCTCCTCTGCTCTTAAAGCACAGACGCTATTTAAGAATGTGACTCCTTCATCCACTTCAGATCCTGTGGATACTGAAAGCTTTCAGAAGGCAATGGAGTTATTGGACGAGGTAGCTGATTTAAAGAGGCGATCTTAATTAAAATTCAGTTAATTATTTTGCATAGATCAAGTTTTATTAGTCTATTGAAATATTTTCTATAGTTGGGTTATTAATAAGTGATAAATTCGCTGAGCCGCCTGTGTGCACTTGATTAAAGATAGTGGAAGCTGTATCGGTGCCGCCATCACCCATTAAGAAGACCTGAGTAGCATAAGATTGCTCGTCTGAATTTAAAGAAAATACACCTGCCTCTGATTGAATCGGATCCTGATTCCTATTGAACACAGTTCTGTAGGTACTATTGACCTTGTAATCATTGAGCCACTTAATTGGATCAAGTGCCATTGTTCTTATCTCATCATTTGAGGGTAATTCATTTGCTTTATAGGTTGTAGCTGAAAAAGCAGCGATAATTCCATCAAAGTTTTCAGATCCTATTTCATAATCTTCAAAATTCCAGAATGTAAAATTTGATGGATTGATAGACAATGTCTCAACCCAAGTACCATTGGAACTTAAATCAGTTAAGGTACCATCATTTAAGTTTACTAAGTAAATTTTAAAAGCTGAACTACCAAAACCACCTTGATCATTGTCTCCATCAAAATAGATAAATAGGCTGTACCAATTACCGGTGGTTAGAATAGAGTTGCTTGTAAACTGAACAACATTTGCAGTGCCCCCAATAGCAGCAGTCTGATCAAATAAAAATCTGTATCTAAGTTTTATTGCTCCTCCCTCTATAGATAGGTAACCTTGGTCTTTCACACGTGCCTGAATTCCAGAACCTCCAATGGAATCTTCGGAACTAATTTGGATCAATCGTTGATTGGTACTTGTAGAATCAGGTTTGAAAGTTATTGAGGTGCCCCATGGCTGAAAAGTTGCAATGGAATTTGAATGTGATTTACTAAATACAGTATATCTATTGGTGATCTCTGGAACTCTTGCAAAGGTGTTTCCACCAGATTTGTCAAAGTCCACACCCTTATTCCAAGAAGTTGAAATAGCTCCAGCTATGCCATTTTCATAAATGCCTCCAATATTAGTAATGCTCACGGTTATACCTTGAGTGGTAGAGGCAGTGCCATCACTCACCGTCACAGTGGCTGTGTATGAGTTCTTGGTTTCATAATCTGGAGCAGCAGCAAAACTTAAAACACCTGAGCTAGAAATATTTATTTCAGAGCCGGAGATGGAATAAGTTAATGAATCGCCATCAGCATCGGTGGCTGTTACAGACCCAATGGCTGTTTGATTCTCTGCAGCACTAAACGTAGCTGAAGAGCCAATAGTTGGAGCTACATTTTCATTTACATCAGTTACATTGACCGTTATATCTTGAGTGGTAGAGGCAGTTCCATCGCTCACGGTTACCGTTGCTGTGTATGAGTTCTTAGTTTCATAATCAGGAGCGGTGGCAAAGCTTAAAACACCTGAACTTGAGATGTTTATTTCAGAGCCGGAGATAGAGTAAGTCAATGAGTCACCATCAGCATCGGTGGCAGTCACAGATCCAATGGCTGTTTGATTTTCTGCAGCACTGAAGGTGGCTGATGAGCTAATTGCTGGAGCAGCATTAGGAGCTGCTTCAACAACATCAGTTACATTGACGGTAATGTTTTGAGTGGTAGAGGCAGTTCCGTCACTCACGGTTACGGTTGCTGTATATGAATTCTTAGTTTCATAATCTGGAGCAGCAGCAAAACTTAAAACACCTGAGCTAGAAATATTTATTTCAGAGCCGGAGATGGAATAAGTTAATGAATCGCCATCAGCATCGGTGGCAGTTACAGACCCAATAGAAGTTTGATTCTCTGCAGCACTGAAGGTGGCTGATGAGCTGATTGCTGGAGCATCATTTACAGAGGTAACAGTTACTGTAACAGTACCTTGGTCTGATTCGCCGCCACTTGAAACTGTATAGGTAAAGCTATCTGTTCCGAACCAATTAGCATCAGGGCTATAAATAATAGTTGGTCGCCCATACTCAGCTACGCTGGTTGCATCATTTTGAACCTCAACCGTCATATTGGAGCCATCCGAAGCAGTTAGGGTGACATCCAAGGCACTAAAAGTATCATTAGTTAATACGTCAACTCTAATATTATCATCTTCAATACCTGATGAAGTATCATTCACTGCAACAGCTTCAGATACATCTGTAATATTGACGGTAATGTTTTGAGTGATAGATGCAGTGCCGTCACTTACAGTCATAGTAGCTGTGTAGGAGTTCTTAGTTTCATAATTGGGTGCTGAAGCAAAGGTTAATACACCTGAACTTGAGATATTTATTTCAGAGCCTGAGATCGTGTAAGTTAATGAGTCACCATCTGCATCAGATGCCGATATGCTTCCTATTGAAGTTTGATTTTCGGCTGAACTAAACGTCGTTGATGATGAAATAGTTGGACTCTCATTGGGATCTGTTTCATCAACATCGGTTATGGTTACAGTAATTGATTGAGTGACTGAATTGGTCCCATCGCTAACCGTAATAATCGCTGTGTATGAAGTCTTAGTTTCATAATCAGGGGCTGAGACAAAATTTATTTGGCCTATACCTGAGATGCTTATTTCCGACCCGGAAATAGAATATGTTAAAGAATCCTCATCTGCATCTGTGGCAGTTACAGATCCAATAGCTGTATTGTTTTCGGCCAAGCTAAAAGTTGCTGATGAGGAGATAACCGGATTATTATCATTGAGATTTGAGATATTTATGGAAATAGATTGGGTAACAGAGGCTTTTCCATCACTTACAGTCACAGTGGCTGTATATGAATTCTTAGTTTCATAATCAGGGGCCGATGCAAAAGTCAGAACTCCTGAGCTAGAGATGTTTATTTCAGATCCTGAAATTGAATACGTTAGTGAGTCACCATCAGCATCTGAAGCTGACACACTGCCAATAGCTGTTTGATTCTCAGCTACGCTAAAAGTTGAAGATGAGCTAATGGTTGGACTCTCATTGGGATCTGTTTCATCAACATCTGTCACATTTACAGTAATATTTTGAGTCGTAGAATTTGTTCCATCACTTACGGTCACAGTAGCTGTATATGAGTTCTTAGTTTCATAATCAGGAGCAGTGGCAAAGGTTAAAACACCTGAACTTGAGATGTTTATTTCAGAGCCGGAGATGGAATAAGTTAATGAATCGCCATCTGCATCGGTGGCTGTTACAGATCCAATAGCTGTATTGTTTTCTGCAACACTAAACGAAGTAGACGAGCTAATGGTTGGAGCTTCGTTGGCTATTGTTTCATCTACATCAGTAACAGACACAACAATAGATTGAGTTACTGAATCTGTGCCATCACTTACGGTTACCGTTGCTGTGTATGAGTCCTTAGTTTCATAATCAGGGGCTGTGGCAAAGGTTAAAACACCTGAACTTGAGATATTTATTTCAGAGCCTGAGATAGAGTAAGTCAATGAGTCTCCATCTGCATCAGATGCCGATATACTTCCTATTGAAGTTTGATTCTCGGCTGTACTAAACGTCGTTGATGATGAAATGGTTGGAGCATTATTATTGATTGGATTAATTACTGCCTCATCAATGCCTTGATCAGTGGCTACATACTCAAAAACATTATTATTGTACTGAGCTATCGTTGTGGATGTGCTGCTGCCTATGACAGCTGAGTCTTGAACATCATTTTGCAAGGTGCTAAAAGTAAAACGTTGCACCGAGGCAGTGGTGCTTGAATCTGCATAGACTTTTAGCAAAGGGATGGAGGATGAAAGCACGGTATTGAGATTGGCTTTTACATCTGGACTGAGAGTTGTAGCACTTGCCGTTTCTGCTTTATCAATCACATTGCTGATAAAAGTTGGATCTTCAATGTCCACAGCGACTTGATTGGCAGCATAAGATTCTTCCAGTTGATCGGCAATGGCTTCAAAGTAGAGTTGCGATGAGTCGGCTGCAGCTTGATTTTGCAAAGTGTAAGAAAGCACGGTTAGCTGATTGCCCTTCTCATACATTTGATCATAAATGCCTTCGCCTAAATTTGGGATGGGATCGGTTGTCAGTAAATTAATGGAAGCATCAATGCCTAGAGCTGCATTAATATTTGATGCATTGGTCATGTAAGCAATTAAAGTAGTAAACGGGCTAGCTAACTTGGATGCTTCATACCCCTCTAACTTATGCACCAACGTTAGGTCTGATAGATCAGCTCCGGTGTCTAAATCAAAACCGCCTTTTGAAACTAAAGTGCCGTTCCCAAAAAGCAACTTAGTAAAGCTTCCTGCATTATCGGTTGAAACACTTGCTTCATTGGCATCCAAGGTTAAATTGTCATTGGTATCAACAAATACCTCAGCACCTCTGATGTAACCATCAAACACCTTGCCATCAAAATATCTCAGCCCATTCACGGTGGTGGATGCACTTCCTGAGTTGGCTCCGCTTGCTGCACATGAAAGACTAAAGGTATTACTGCCACCAACCCCTATGGTGATGGACTCAGAGCCTGAGGTGCCTTTGGAGCCTGACCAAGCGCCTGATGCTGAGCAACTGGTGGCAAGGGTAGATGACCAAGTCAGAGTGATGGAAGAATTAACTTCAGCAGAATCAGCTGAAGAAGTAAGAGAAACAGTAATATTTTGAGGCGCTGGAACTGAAGGTCCAGATTCACCTCCGCCTCCGCCTCCGCCTCCACAAGACGTTAAAAAAACTACCAATGCTGAAAGTAAAAGTAATTTTCTCATGTGTTAAATATACCTACTTTTTATAAAATTTAAAAACCGTTAAAAAATAGATTGGTGGAGCTAGGCGGGATCGAACCGCCGACCTCTTGCGTGCCACGCAAGCGCTCTCCCAGCTGAGCTATAGCCCCAAAAAAAAATTGATTATATATCACCATTATATGAAGTGATAATTATTTGTTATATTTGAGCAATGAAAAATAGACCCGTTCTTGTAGGCATAGGCTCTCTGCAACAAAAGGGTTCGTTTGAGCAACTCGATGAAGCTTTAATTTTAATGGAGCAAGCTACGCTAGAAGCAATTCAAGATACTAACGCACCAGAAATTAAAAATTATATTGACGAAATACAAATTCCTAAAGGTTTTTGGGCTTATCGAGATCCTGGAAAATGGATTGCTGAAAAACATGGTTTTGCCGAGGCAGAAACAAGCGTAACAAAAATTGGAGTTCTGCAACAAAACCTTGTTAATTCTGCTTGCAAAAAAATTATTGATGGTGAGATTAGAGCAAGCTTGATTGTTGGAGGTGAGGCAAGATTTAAAATGATCCAAGCCCTAAAAGAAGGCTTGCCATATGAGGAGATGGCGTTAACTGAAAATCCAGATCATTATGTTAAAGCAAAAGAAGATTTATATTTGACCGAAGAGCTCGATGCATTGGGAATGATGGCAGTTGGCTACTATGCAATTATTGAGAGTGCAATGCGATACAAGAATCAATGCAACCTTAGGGAGCACGAAAACTTTCTTGGGAGCTACTATGAAAGATTTTCTGAAATTGCATCAAAAAATCCTCATGCATGGAATCAAAAAATTTTTACAGCCAAGGAGATTAAAACTCCTTCAAGTAAAAATCAAAGAATTGCCTATCCATATAATAAGCTACACAACACCAGCTGGAATGTTAACCAAGCATCAGCATTAATCTTAACTAGCGATGAAATTGCAGATAAGTTAAAG
>Ga0315316_10000461_pt1 | contig 26939 bp, 22 predicted proteins | sample M160m3416metaG_FD_203702 | JGI IMG/M metagenome (GOLD analysis project Ga0315316, IMG submission 203702) | Ammonia-oxidizing marine archaeal communities from Monterey Bay, California, United States - M1 60m 3416 | ecosystem: Environmental > Aquatic > Marine > Intertidal zone | place: USA... | reverse complement strand
CATATTCAATCAACTTGCTAATAATCCTAACATGATATGCATCGTAATCAAATTGTACAAACTTGTTACCTTCTTTGGGAACGAATATCTCCCTACTACCATCTCGTTTATTTAATGCACCATAATTGATACCTAAATGTCTATTGGATGGTCTACTTGTTATTGTATATGGATTGTATTCGGTGAATGTTCTATTTCCTTTAAGTGATTTGTGATTACTTGGCCATCTATCAAAAAATTTTCCCCTATCGACCTCTAAACCGAAACGTTCAATCTGAGATAAGGTCGGAATCATCGTATCATCTACCCAAGAATTAGTAGAGTTTAGTTCCCATTCATCAACAATATCTCGTAGCACTTCACCCCATCTCATTATAGAGATACTTTTACCCAAACTATCTTTTATATTCAAACGAGTATAAAAGTTCGTTAGAGTCTCTAATTTATATGTTATTGGATATATTGTGTTTTGTTCAAAGAATAATGAGGTTTGTACATCTTTTAGATTTTTTATTCCTAAATCACATTGTAGTAAACCTTTTTTGTTCCAACACCATTTATTTTGATTCGAGGTTGTCAAATCTATTTCTAATCTTTCACAATCATTATGATTAAATGGAAGTATAAAATCATCCGATTCAAATCTAACATATATAAATGATAACTCATTGTTCATTGGATGACACTCTAAATCACCCCATATAGGGATGAGTTTACACTCTTGAGTATTCCAATATTCAAGAAATTGTGCTATCTCTTTATTAGATTCAACTATAACCATATTTGCTAATATACGAAATTATTTTGAATTATCCAAATTATTTTCACAATTTTTTTTGTGTGAAAACCAACCTCCACATTTACATTTTATATAATGTACAGTTGTTGCTATGATTGGTAAGGATGCCATAGTATTCCAAATGTTTGGATGAAAGTGTTCACCACAGATTCCAAATATGTGTCTAAAAAATTCTATCATCTGTAATGTTATAATTGTATAAAGTTCCACAATCATCATCTTCATCAACAATGTTTTCAGTAACCTTACAATAATGTGGTAGTATTTCTTGTAATCCTTCGAAATCTACTTTTTGCCAATATCCAAATCTGAGTGTTATTCCTTTACCTTTAGTAAAGTAAGAGTCATATCCGATTTCAAAATCAGATGAACCATACCACTTTTTAATTTCTTTAAATTTTTTATATCCTATTCTCATATTAATAACCTATAAAGTTATAAGGAACTGATTCAACCAATCCTTGTTTAACTGCGTATGGATATTCTTCGTTTAACCAATAGTTTTGAACATTTACAACTTCACAGAAAACATCTTTGTAAAGTTCATCAATACTATATCCATCACCATATTTGATACCACCACAAAGAACCATTAGTTCATTTAGTTTATCGAAATTATTTTTATATTTTCTAATTGATTTTTGAATCTCACGAATCATCATAGTAGCTACCTTATCATTGTAATCATACATTTCTTGAGACCAAGGTTTTGTTACTTGTGGTTTTATTAGTACTTTCATATTTTATATTTTAGATACAACCCATGATAGAGTCGATGTTTTTAAGAACTGTTTTACTCATGAATTGTTTGTTATATCCTAACCAACCGCCGTATTTCGTAACTACATTATCAATCCACTCTTTTTCGTTATCGGTAGGAGTATAATCTAAATCGGTAATTTCTATCCACTTGTTCCACTCGTTCATCCAATAGTGTTTAGTTCCCCAATTCGGTTTGTTCTCTATAAAGATGTAAGAAGGGAAGTACTTCATTGGAGTTCCATTGTCAGTAGAAGGAGAATCTTCTCTCATTTCGTACATATCAATCATACCATTGAAAGAACCACCTTTCAGCATGTATTCCCATTGTTTAATATCTTGGTAGATAGTAGAATCAACAGATGAACCATCTCCATTACACACATTCACTCTTACTGAAGAACCACCACTATAAACATCAGAGGTAGAACTCACAACTAATGAAGGGTAATTTTTCTTAACATATTGTTTGATTATCGAAGCAACAACTTTAGCCCTCATATAAACATAAGGTTCGTTGTTGTTATAGGTATCATAACCTATGGATTCTGAAGGGATTAGGAAGTCATTTCCATTAATCGAAATTTTTACTTTTTTTAATTTACTCATTTAACTATGTTTTAGGTTTTAAACTCAATCTTACATAGCTAATATACGAAAAATAGCTCAAAGCTCCAAGGCATTTTTGAATTATTTTGCTAAATTTTTGCAGAACCTACATCGATTGGTTCTCTCTTCATATGGTTACCTGATGCAAAGTTTGCACCTTGTTTAATATAACCAGTTAAGAATGCCCTTCTGAATCGTTTTGATGTATTTGGTTCAGAACCATGAATAACATTAGAATGTAGTAAGGCAACCTGTCCTTTTCTTAGATACCCATCAATGTGTGGAAAATTATGGTCCTCTGGTAATACACAAGGTTTACCCCTTTCGTTTTTCCAATTCTTAGGATTTGAACCTACCCTTTCTTCATCTACTTCGATAGGTAATTTTCCTAATCTATGTGAACCTTCTAAGTACCATACAGAACCATTATTGGGGTCATGATTATCAAATGCAATCGAAACGTTGATTATTTCATTTGATTTACATTGTGTATAAAATATATTTTGATGTTGGTCTCTTCCTAATTGACCTGGTGGTTTAAAGTATGCCCAAGTTTGTACACCAAATATTTTAGAATCCATAAGAAACTCACATGCCTCAATGATTTTAGGATGTTTCATTAAATTAGTAAGTTGTTCTGATTCTTTATGTGGATACATATACGGGTCATACTCACCCCATTGTCCTTCTGTATCTTTTTCTTGTCTTTGAATTCTGATTCGTTCTAACTCCTCAGCGTAAGAATCTACTTCACTGTCTGTTAGTAGATTTAATATAGATACTCCCTTGTATCTCCAGTCAAATTGTAATTGTTGTTTTTCTTCCTGTGATAAGTAACTCATATAACTAATTTAGTTGTATATTTATATATATTAAAAATTTAAATAATAATTAATATACCGATATATCTCTTCTGAAAGTTTTTGATGTCCTAATAGATTTGGATGACCATCATCTATACCATTTTCTTTATTACCTATTCTACCTTCTATGTAATCATTGTAAAAAACTATCATATTTGTAGTCCAATACTCATAATCATTTGTATAATCGGATTTATCATGATAAAGTAAACTACATCCATGCCAATCTTTTTCTACCTTAAATTTTACAAGATTTAAATCTATTTTTTTAATTTCTTCAGATAGTAATTTCATTGCTTCTGGTTCTTCTTTACCTTCTTTACCATCTGGTCTCAATTCTTCTAATTGTTCTGTTGGTATTATTAAAAACTTACATCCTAGTTCTCTTAACCAAGAACATAAAAATATAGTTCTTTTTATTTCTTTTTCGAAGTTGATTCCACCATCTTCAAATGAACCATACCAATTCATTATTGCATTTTCTTCGTGATGAGTATATGGTTCTCCCCAACCAACATTACCAGTTACTTTTTTATATCGTTGTTCATTTATAGACCATACATCATGTCTAACAGAATTAGGCATTTCTAAAATATAAAGTACTTCTTGTGGATTTTTGTGTTTCAAGATGAAATCACTTGTCATTCTTAATACTCTTTCCCAAGAACCACCATAATCTGCTTCATTGGTTACTGGTAAGTTTATTTTGTTTTGTAATAGTGTTGGCCAATTGTTATCAATACGAAACTTTACTCTTTCTTCTTCGGATGCATCCCATTTTGGATACTCTGATTCGTATTTATTTAATTCCTTTAAAAAGGATGGGAGGTCTAAACCATAACCATAAGTAAATGAAGAACCATTTACATATATTTGTTTTATCATCTTTCTTTTTTATAATATTGTAACAAGTTTGGTAAATACATATTAAGATTTGGTATTACATCTGAAACTGATGCTATACTCAATGCATTCTGGTCTTTGGGTGTTAGTGGTTGTGTTATATCATCTGTAATTTTATAAGTATCTCCACCAAATATTACCCAATTAATAATTGCTAAATTATATCTAGTACTTTTTGTATATTTTGAACTTTCTCTTCTACTTACTTCGTATATAGGTGAGTTTCTATCATTAGATTTCTGTATAAAGTAGCGTTTAATTACACCAGTTTCATAATCTTTATCAGTTAATTCTGGTTTATGTTGTACTATTTTTATACTTTTGAACTGTTCATCAGATTTATTCAATATTTTTTTGTAAGAAGTAACCATTTTATCTTCTGATGCATCACCCTTTACTAACTTACCATTCGGTAATCTAGTCCATCCATTAGGTATATAGTTATTTTTATCTGTTAAACTCATGATGATACGTTTCTAAATTGTCCTTCTATATTTGTTTTCCAATTCATACCTTCAATCTGTTGATTGATTTGTGTAACTTGGAAAAATCCATTGTCGTATTGTGGAGGTAATCCTAATACTTTAAATTTATCTCCTCGTTTCCATCCACTTAATCCATGTATTGTAAATGAAAACTTAATAGGTAGTAATGCTTGTCCTATTTGATGTTCTGGTGTACCACTCTGAACTCCATCTTCTCTTCTAATTAAATTTAGTAATGATGGGTCATCATAAATTGCCATCAATAATTTATTATACGAACCACGAGAATCTAAATCATCTGCACTATTGTTAATACTATTTGGATATACTCCAGCTTTATCTTGAAATACAGAATACATTGATGCTATTTTTTCTTCTTTACTCGGTTCTTTTGATGATTCCGGTGGTTTTGCTTGTAAGTTCTGTTGATTTACTGTTGCAGATATCCAATCTACTTCATCTGTAAATAATCCTCTACCAGTTGTAGGTGCAGTTGTACTTCCATCTGGATTAACTTGTATTCTACCTTTAGTTGCCTTTTTCATGGTAATAGTACCCATCATAGCTCCAGGTATATCTGATTGTAGTGATGCATCTAAAAATATAGATTGTTCCCCACCTAATACTAATTGCATAGCTTCAGCTTTTGGTGATGGACAAGACATTGCTTTATCAACGATTACTAGTTGTTGGAATATTTGACCAGTTTTTTTACCATATAAATCATATTGGTCACAAACTTGTTGTTCTATTTCAAACTGCCACATATTATTACATGCAGCTGATAATCCATTCAAGATTTGAATAACCATATCATATGTAGTATTTGTTTTAGAATCAAAAACTCCTTTTGCAAAATCATAATTTACATATAAATCTTCTAAATATCCCCAATTACCTGCACGTAAATCAGTTAATTCATCAAAAATACCAGCATCTTTTGGGTCATATCTATTTTCGGATGGAAAACTTATTGCTTCACCCTCTGGACTGTAACTCATGTCAACAGTTCCTGCACTTTCAGCTGGTGCTGGTTCATCTCCTTTTAGTATTGACCATAATCCAAAGTTAGGCATTGTATTGTTTGGAATTAATAGTTTACTCTTATCTGTACTAAATATTCTTCTATGTGAACGTATTGGTATTTTATGAAATCTTAGTGGTGCCTCTACTATATTTCCTTTATCATCTGTTACAATTGGTATTGGATTTACAAGTGTTATCAGCGAAAGTAATACATCTAACTTTACAAATCTTTCATTTCCAATTAATGGGGTGTTACCAGGTATAGCAACTTTACCTCCTTCAGGATGTCTGATATTTGTATCAACAGTTTCATCTCCCATATCTTCTCTAAGTTCTTCATCAAAGTTTATAAAGTTATAGGATTTTGTAAAATATTCATTATCAACTAATGCCTTTACATCATCAGTTCTATTGTATGCAGGTAAATCATTAAACATATATTGGAACTGTCTTTTTTTATCATTAATAGTTCCACCTGTCCACCAAAATGATTTACCACCTAAGTTTGTTTTATTTTCAGTATCACTTGGTGGTTTTTGACCTTGAAGATATGCTGCTAAATCACCAACACCTGTTATCTTTGTTGTTACTATATATTTTTCACCACCTTCAATTGAAATTCCTCCACCAGTAATTCTACCCAAGAAGTTATCATATTGACCAGCAGCTTTTTCTCTAACTGCTTTGATTGAATCTAAGTTTCTCATGGATACAACTTGTGCAATATCTCGTACATCAACTATACCCTCTACTCCTTTAGCAGTATTCCAACCAAATTCAAGAAAAACAGAGTGTGCCGGTTCTCCAAATTTTTGTTGAATCTCTAACATCTGTGCTAATGAAAAACAAGTTATCTGTAATTCACATTTTTTTGATAATCCATTATTTCCTTCACTTATATCAATACCACTAATAATTGGTCTTGGTCTACCCCATCTATTATCTTTAAAATCAATTTCATTACCTTGTAAATCAGTTAATTTCGTATTACCTTCTTCATCCTCTGTTGTAACTGTTCTAGCTCCACCAGATTCTGCACCAATACCACCATAGATAGCATTTGCAGCATAAAATAAAGGTAAGTTTGGGTTTGATGTTATAATCATTCCAGCACCAACACCAGAAGTAACACGAATCCAAGCATTGAGTTTACTTGCGTATAGGATATTTCCTTTACGTTTATCTACTTCTGATTTTATATATCCTTCTGGACTTGAAAAGTAACTAAATGACATATCACTTATTTGTTAAAGTTATTCTTAATCTCTATGTAATTTTGTGGAATTCTTAGAACTGTTCCATCTTCACATGCAACAGATGCATTATGTATTTTGTTAGCAGCTGCAATAATCCACCATAAACTAGAATCATTATAATATTGATTTGCAAGTGTATCTAATCTATCACCAGTCTGAGTTACTACATAGATATCATCATCTCTTAGAGGGATTTGTGGATATATTTTACTTCTATATACCACTCTACCATCACCAAGTTTTTTCGTTTCGTTATTATCGTATCTACTCATCTTATGTTATTGATTTAAAACTATACATTTTACTTAAACCAGTCGTACTTCTTTGTTCAACAAATTTAATTGTTATTGATACATCTATAAATTTAGGTAATTTATAACCTTTTAAATCGTTTACTGTTAGTTCTTTAGTATTAAACTTATTTACAAACTCATTATCAACCACTGCATTACCTTGTCCTGTTTCCCATACACCACTATCTGGTATCGTATAAGATAAACTTTCAATAAATCCATCTTTTTGATTGTACATATCACCTAATGTAAATTTTATAAATGGTGGTATTACATATCCTATACTTTCACTTTGATAACCAGTTGGATAACATAAGTAAGTTAAGAATTTTAATTTTTCCCAATTATTAACTAATTCATTTGCATTTAGTGCAAACAACTGTAAGTTAAAGTTTACACTTCTTTCTACACCGCTGTAAGTGTATAGGTTGAATGGATTTCCTAAAAACTTAGAACTATCCCATGAAGGTGAAGTCGTTTCTGTAAGTCCATTTATAGAACATCTGAAGTGTGCTCTCTTTCCACTATAAGTATTTTTAATTACAAGAGGTATTAAATCAAAATCTTCTAATGGAGTTCCTCCATCAACTAAGATATCTTCATCTGATACTGGTGATTGATTTATAATATCTTTTTTATTTGTCATACCCCTTACACCTTCTAATGTTCTTCCAATAACATCATCATTTGTTGAGTACTTGTTTTCTAAATCTCTTTGTTTATCAAAATCATCTCCATCAAAATTATCACTTGGTTTAAATCTAAATCCATATTTTCCACCAAATGTTTTTCCTTCACCTCTTGTTGGTGTATATGATACTTTATCTATATTGATTGTTAAATCTTGTGAATCATCTATTACTAAATCTTCTGATGCTTTAGTATAAAGATTTGGTTTTTTACCTGAACGAGTTTCATCATCATTAAATTTATTTTCAGATATTTGAATATTTTTAGCAATTGTTAATGGAGGTGTACCAAAAATACCTTTTTCATACAATGATTTCACATATTCAAGTTTGGTTGACATATCGTTTCTATCTTCGATTGCCTCTGCAGATATATCAACAGTAGATGAATATGTAAATCCACCTTCTTTTTGTGGTTTCTTTTCTTGTATATCTTGTCTATTTGCTATTACATTACCATAATCAGGTATTAGGTTTTTATATTCACCTTGTGCAGGTTCATCAGGTCCTCTTTTACCAAATAATGCTCCTCTGATTTCTCCTTTTACTAAATCAATTCCTTTACCGATTGCTTGTTTTGCAATTGCAGATGGATTTCCACCACCAGTTGATTTTAAAAATTTACCAAGACCAGTTCCAGCACCACCTAATCTAATCTCTTCTAAGGTGATTGAAGTGTTGACGGGGTTCTTACCTACTAAACCTTTAGCAACATCAGTAGGAATCAAATTAACGGGTATTCCAAGTGTACTATTTACTTTATCTCTAGCCTCTGATATAGAATTTACCTTTCCACCAGTTAATTTACCCAATCCTTTACCAATTAATCCACCATCAGCAGGTGCTGAACTATTTGCAGTTCTTTGTTTTTCAACCGCTTCAGTAGTTCTATTTACGATACGAATAGATTCGTTACCATATAAGATAGGATTGTTTAATTCAACTAAGGATTTAACTCTGATACCACTAGTTTCTTGTTCTACTAGAGTTTCGTTATCCGCCTTAACTGAATCTTTTAATCCACTACTTTGAAATAATTCTAATATTGTTGGCATATCTTATAATCCATATGAGTTAACTTTTGTTCCATTAACTACGTTTTTAATTCCACTCGAAACCTTTGTTCCATCCATGTAAACTGCAACTTTACCAGCATTTAAATCTGCTCTTAATCCTTGAATCTCTGTGAGTAAGGCTTCCATTGAATCACCTCCACCTTCACTTTCACCACCACCGAACAATCCACCTAAGGCCATACTAATACCACCTACCATTGATAAGGCCATCAGACCAGGTAAAGCAGCAATTCCAGCTATTCCTAATAATGAAAGTGAACCAGCCAATGCGGTGATTCCTGCTGCAAGTGATATTATTCCACTCGTTAGTGGTACTATATTAGTAAGTGTATCTTTTACTAAGTTTAAGGTTTCAAATGGTATCATTCGTAATCCTATACCAAATGCAGTTAAACCAATACCTAGTGTAGTTAATGCCGCCGATGCAAAGAATATTGGAAGAGCCATTAATCCAAGAGGTACAACTGCCAATCCAAATGCCAATAACTGAGTACCAAGTGTTGCGAAATCAACACCAGCTCCTTTTGCTATTTCTTGTATTGCTTTTCCGAGAACAAACATAGCCCCAGCAACAATCAACATAGCGGCTGCACCTGCAAGAATTGCAACTGCTCCAACTCCACTACTCATAATAGCACCTAATAAAGCAACTGAACCAACTAGAGCCAACATAGATACTACCGCCATTCCAACCGCACTCCAACTAACTTTCATAAATTCTTGAACTGCTTTACCAAACACGAATACTGCAGCTGCAACTATTAATAAAGCCGCTGCTCCTTTTAGTACCGCACTCATGTTTATTTTACCAAGTGATTGTGTTATACTTCCTTTTCCACCGATTGCATCTCCACCACCTTTTGGAACTTTTGGGGTTTTTGCAACAGATGGTGTTTTACCAGAAGCAGGTGCTCCACCACCAAATAGTGAACCTACTTTTTCAAATACCTTATTTTTAAGTTGTTTGGCAGTTCCGGCAACATTGAATCCCATTTGACCAGCCGCAACTGCAGCTGAACCTAATCCTTTTACCATATTACCTAATGGTCCTTTGGCAATTGCAGATAATGATTCTTTCATCATATCAAACTGAGATTGTTGTATAGAACCATCAGCGTTTAACTTATCCATATTGGATGTCATCTTCTGAAGTTCTTCTACTGAAACACCTAAGGCCTTTGCAGCTTCTCTCTTCTGATAGATATCCATTTTGTTAAATTCTTCAACACCACCTAATTGTTCTATTGCTGATTTAACTGCTGAACCTATCTCTCCTTCATATGCTAATCTTCTTGCTGCTTCGAAGTTAATATTTTTACCTAACATTGCTCCTAATTCGAGCTCTGATGTTAGGGAGTTTTCTATATCTAATAATCCATCAGTAACGTTTGTTAATGATGACATTTCTAAACCGAGTTTCTTAGCCGCAATTGCAGCTTCAACCATATTCTTTCCACCATCTTTACCATACTCAGCAAACTTTTCAGTATTTGCTGCTAAATCTCCCGCAACTGCAGCAGGAATTACACCATTTGCAATCGATGCAGATTTAACAAGTGATAACATATCAGCACCTGCGGCTGCTGTTCCATCACCTAATCTAGCAAATGTTCCAACTAATTTTGCTGCTTCACCACCACCTATTCCTAAGTTGGTTGCTAGTAAATTTGTTTTAAGTTGAGCACCAAATGTTGCATTTTCAACACCACCCATTTCATTTGCCAATCCTTTGGCAACTTCCAATGCATCTTCAAATACAAGTCCTAATACTGTTGCGGACATTGTAGATTCTGTAAAGAATGTTCCTAGTTGTTTAGCAGATTTTCCTAATGCCTCAATTGCAAATCCAGCTCCAATAAGACCAGTACCTAACATACCCAATGGGCCTGATGTAAGTGTACTGAATACATCCAATACTCCACTTATACTACCCTTTATACCTTCTAATACCTTATGGGTATTTTCCATTTGTGATTTTTGGAAATCGGTGAGGTTAGAATAATCTTCTGCTAATGAATTTTGGTCTTTAAGAGTTTGTAAGATTTTAGTATTACCATGAATACCTTCACCAATCTTAGCCATTTCTTCATCACGCATACTCAACAATGCTGCTTTTTGATGAATATCATCTCTTCCTAATTGAGATATTTGTTGATTGTAATCTTGAACTTTTTGTAGTGATTGTAATTTTTTACCAGTAAACCTATCATCACCTGCTGCTAAATCTAATGCTGCTTTTTGATTATCTCTAAGTTTACCATACGCACCTGATATAGAACCTATACTTTGTTCCATACTAGAATATTCGTTAAGAGTATCTTGATTAGCTTTCTTTAACTCTTTTGCCAGGGCAACTATTTTTGCCTTCTGTTCATCAATGTATTTATTTATTTTTATTTGGCTTAAGACAGTAGAATCTTTTGCACGTTTGATTCGTGCCTCTGCGTTCTCTATTTGTTTTAGGAACTCTAATCTACTTCTTTCGTCAGCCATTTATACTCCTTATTTAGAATATTTTTTGATAAGTGCATCGAGTTCAGCTTTTTCTTTTCTGATTTTCTCCATTTTATCAGTTAATACTTTTGGAGTACCAGCTTTTCTAGCCCTCTGAATAAACTTATCATGGGTGTTTTTTTGTAATCCATTAAAGAATGAATCACTAAACTTTTTGGCAGTACCAAATAATCCTTCGTTTGTTTTTTCTTTTGACATATGTTTCTCCTATGTAATTCTTCTTATATAAATATAGAGCATAAAAAAAGTGAGGAAATTTACTTCCTCACTCTTACATTTGGTCCTCTTGATTTCTTAGAGGATTTTTCGTATTCTTCTTTTTCCTTTTTCTTGGCATCTACTAATTTCTTGAAGTAGAACCTTCTCCAATGGATAGGCATGAAGTAAACATCATTCCAAGTAAACCCATTACCATAGTTAACCATCTCCCATATTTGACCATGGAGCTGGATACTATAGTCATTCGGAAGGGTAAAAAAACGATACCCCAAAGGGGATATCGAGAGCCTCCTCTTCACCCGTGATGTTCGATACGAAATTGAACTTCATGTCCATATCTGGACTTAATTGTTTAACATAAGCTCGTAATGCCCTTGTATCCAAAGCCAATAAGCCATTTAGTACAAATGTATTGATGAATCCTCTATCTTGATTCCCATCAACCTCTTGTATCATATATTTTAATCTAGTTGTAACATCATTACTTACGTCTGATTTTCCTTTTTGTAATCTTTGTAATGCAGCAATTTCTGCATTGATATCAGTTTCATCTTTATGTGTAAGTAATTTAAACTTAATTTTCTTTTTTGCTTTTGGTAACTCGAATTCGTACAAATTACTTGAAGTTAGTATTGATTCATCTACTTCTTTTGTTTGAATTTTAGATAAATCTATTGTAGTTGGTTGTTGTTCGCCTGTAAATGGGTCAGTAATTTCTACTTTATATTCAGCACCATATCCAAGAATACGAGTAGCGAGAAGAATTGCATTCTTATCACCTACTACAATATCATTAATATCAATATCCTTATCAACAACTACTGATTCAAACAACTTATCGAGCACCACCCCCTTTCTTATCAAATTTTGTGAAGCAAGTATATCCTCCTCTTTAGCAGTCATATACTTGATTTCTACTCTACCCTTTGATAATGGGTTGTCTTGAGGATAAACTTTCCCTTTAGATGGGAGTTCAATAACCTCTGTTGGAAATTCGTATTTTGCCATAACGTTAATTTATTTGTTTGTATATAAATATATAAAAATTAAAAAGTTAGAAATTGGACATAAAAAAAGGTTCTCACTAAGAGAACCTTCTTCCTTCAATATATTATTAGTATTAGAATTCTAGGATTGCGTAATCATAAGATAGTGTTAGTGAGATTTCAGCCGGGTCATTTGAACTCCAGTCAACATCATTAAACACTGCGTTGTTGATAAATGCACCTTTTAGAGTCCATTGTTCAATCTTATCACCAACAGGTCCTAACATATAAAAGTTGATATCTTTTTTGTAGAAATCAGCATATCCATCTCTACCTGTTAGGGATTCGTGAGATGTTCTTACCCATTCCATTACAGATTGTGCACCACTTGGTACAATTGGGTCATATAATGTTATTTCTACATCTTGCCACTCACCTTTTCCTTTAAGTTTTCTCTTAACGTTAATGTGGTCAAGAGTTACAACCTCAAACTGAATTGAAGGTCTGTTAGCTGTTTTGATAAGATATGAAGGGATACCATCGATTTCCATGATGAATCTATTTTTCATCTTCGGTTCGAAGTTGGTATAAAACATATCGTTAAATTCTAATACTTCTGCCATTTTTGTTTATCTCCTATTACTAATATAAATATATAGTTTCTATTTTTTCATTTAATTAAGCTGAGAATGATGCCCCAGTCGGTAGAATGTTGAAATCAATTACAATGAATTCAGCCGTTTTTGTAGGTTGTAAAAATATTTGACCTGCTAAAACGTTTCTATCGATTACATCTGGAGTGTTGTTAGTTTCATCCATTACAACTCTAAATGCATATAACCCTTGTCTTTGTTGTACTCCTTCTAAATAAGGTTGTACTGTGTTAATAAATCTACTTCTTGTTTGTGCCGTATTTTGTTCGAATACTAAGTATCTCGAAGTACTTGCAACAAACTTCTTAACTTTGATTAACAATCTTCTTACGTTGATTCTATCTAAAGCTGATGCCTTATCTTGTAAAGTTTTTTGTCCGAAAGCAACAATTCCTTCGCCTGGGAACTGAGCAATTGGGTTAACTTTTCCTTCATATAAAGTATCTCTCTCAGCATGTGTTAATCTGTTTAGTACAGAAACAGCACCTACGATACCACCTCTGTTTAAACCAGCTGGTGCAAACCACTCAGCAGCAACTCTATCATTTGCAGCATAAATACCAGGTAGTAATGTTGATGGGGGAACTGCCGTTAATTTGTTAGTATTTCCATCAATTGTTTTGACCCACGGGTAATATGTACCTACATAATTAGAATCGATTGCCTCAGCTTGTGTTACTACCTGTCCTATACTATCATCTTGGGCAGTTACATCACCGATAAAGAATGCATCTTGTCTAGCTTCTACCATATCTACAATCTTATCAAATACATAAGAGTGTAATCTTCTTACAACACCAGGTGCAGATACCAAGTTGATATCGAAATCATCTGGATTAGATACTGCGTTGATTGCTTTTACATAAGCAACTGAACCACTTGCAGTTGAACTAGATAAGTTAAATCCTTGAGAGTTACCAGCAGATATCGTTCCTCCTAAGTAAGGAGATATTGTTGGTGCACATCCATCAAACCCACCTTGAAATGCTACTGAGAATTGTCTCTTAGCAACATCGATTGCCTTAGCACTAGAATCAGTTGAACCAGTCAGTTCATATGATAATGTACTATCAAATGCAAATACAGCATTTGAACCTTCACCAGCGTTTGTTGGTAGAGGAGCAAGATAATTAAGGTTATCTTTCTTTACTACTGCAGTTTCTAAATCGATACCTGAGTAGTTTAGTTTGTTAGATGAATTGTTAGAGTCAGAGTTAGTTTTAAACTTAACTGCAGATAATTCTGTTTCAGTTGTAAGTTTAATTGGATTAGTGTATGCACCATGACCAAACGGTCCAGCAGTGACAGGGAATCCACTATTTACGTCTACTCTAATATATTTTGAGTTATTTCTATAATCACCACTATCAGTTTGTTTTCCATTAGCATCGATTGATACGTTTCTATCTCCGATTACTTTTGAAATATACTGAGGTGAAGCAGGGTCTAGGTTTACATTGTTAAATGTTTCTAGTACTGATTTTCTTTTATCAGTATCACCAAATTTTCTAACTGCAATTGAGAATGTAGCATAATCAGTAGCATTAGAAGAACCAGCTTCTTTTACATTGAATATAGAAATTAATACTTGTTGATTCGTGTATGTACCATCACCTAAAGTATGGAATCTAAACAAGTTATGTCTTTCTCCAGAAATCAATTGAGAAACGATATATGGAGTAGTAGCATGTTGTACATCGTTTGTAAACAATTGAGCCGGTAGTTGTTCTGCAATTACTTGAGAACCACTATCAGAGATATATGTTCTTTGGTCATATGAAGCTGATTGGTACCAGTTATATGAATAAGCTGTTTTTGAACCATATGGTGATTCTCCAAATACATCAGCGATATCATTTCCTGCAGTGTACAATACTGAAGAAGATATTTCTCCAAATGAACCACTTAATGAAAATGCCGATGCAGATTGTTGTGAATCAATTGAAGCTGAACCATTTAGGTTAAACCCAACTGAAGCATCTGAACCACTTGAATTGAATAGTGTTCCAGCTACAACGATTCCTCCATCAGAACCACTAATTTTAAGGGCAATACCATTAGTTTGAGTATAACCACCTAAGTGACCAACTCTTACTACTGTTACTGTTCCTGCTTCTCTTAAATAATTTTGTACGGTATATCCTGTATAGTTTGACCCATCAGGTGTACCGAAGATTTCATTGAAATCTGATTGTGTGTTTATTACAGTAGGTACAAACGCAGGTCCTTTATGTGTTGGTCCTATGATTGCTGCTCCTATTTCTCCAATTCCTTGTGAAAGGAAAGATAGGTCATTTTCTCTTGTAAATACACCAGGTGATACTATTTTTTCTGCCATTTTATTTTACTCCTATTATCAAGTTTGTGTAATGATACACATATAAGTATTATTAAATAATTCTAAAACACAAAAATTACTTCTCGCTTTCTACGAGTTCAGTAGTTTTTTCTTCAGATGGTGTAAATACACCCGTTTGGGGGTCAAAATTACCATCTCCGTATTTTTTATTTAGTGTTGTGAATAATTCTTGTTCATCTACCACTAATTTGTTATAATTGGCTTCTACCAATCCTAACTCTGTTTCAACCTCTTGTACTCTTCTCTTCTTTTCTAAATGAAGTTGTCCTAATTGTGCAAAAGATTGACCAATTTGTTGTCTAAGGTTATTAATTTTCCCTAGTTCTTCTTCTGTAAACTTTATTTCAGCCATTTTGATATATAATTTAAAATGTTTATTGTGTATATATAAATATAAGTTTTTTTCTCAAACGCTAATTTTAAGCTGTAAATGTTAAAGTACTTGAATAAGCCCCTGCCAATCCACTTTTTATAGCTCTAACCCTAGCATAGTATGTATTACCAGCAACCAAACTATATCCTTGTTGCAATTCAGCTGAGTTTTGATTCCATTCTGTTTCATTTGCCTCAGTACTACTAAAGTTACTTGCGGTAGATACTTGGAAATCATAAGCAGTTGCACCACTATAAGCTGTCCAACTAAGTGTTGGACTATTATAAGCCAACCCAGTCACTGCACTTGGTGCGGCTATATCTGTATGTGAATTACCACCTTTGTTGTGAGTTACATATCCATTTACTAAATAGGTATCTACTTCTTCTACATTTATTGATACGATTTCTACACTTTCCTTTACTATTTCAATTTTATCTACATTTACCTCAACTAAACCATCTTTTATTCCACCTGCTGCTTTAATCAATCTATCTCCTACTTGTAATCTAAACATTTCTTTGAATCTATAAATTGAATCAGCTTTATCCCAAACTAACATTGGGTGTTCAGATGTTGCAGTTATTTCACCATCATTAATATTATAATATGATGATGCGAATGAATAAATAATATCTTTTACCTTTACTTTTTCGAATTCACCTAGTACATCTCTTGCATTCCATTCAAAGAAATCTTCATCTGAATCTAGGTTTAGGTTATTTGGATTATATCCTACTAACTCATCTCCTTCTTCTAAATCCCCAACTTCTACAATACTACCATCCCATTTTGTGATTGGTGAATCAGCAGTTAAACATAAAGCAGATGCGTTGTTATCATATGAATCAACAGAATAAACAGTTTTATCTCTATTAGAACCAAAGTTACTCATATGACCGTTGAAGGTATCATCAAATACAACCCTTACTGTGTGTGTTGCAACTGTTTGTAATTCAGTTTGTGTTCCCGCGTTTGACATTTCACTAGCAGCAAATACTGCAGTTTCACCAGCGTTTTCACTTACACTCAAGTTACTTCCAGCAGGTACACTCCATTTAAAGTTGGTGGGTTGGTCTGCTATTCCATCTGTAAATCTTGAACCAGTACCACTAAAGTTTAATCTATATGTTTCTGATGTATTTTCTACTACATATGTAAAACCAGAGATACCATCAACAGAATCTCCAGCAAAATCTGAAAGTTGTCTTGTTACACCATCTAATGTTGCATCAATACTTGTTTGAATGGCATTTAATGAAACACCACTACCAGTTGATGTTGTTCTAACTGCTGTTCCTAATTGTTTTAAACTTAAAGTATCTCCTGATGATAATGATGGCATAATGTTTTCCTATATATTATAAATATCAACTAACGATGATATCCATTTATTTTTATCAGAATAGTTTTCTATCATATATGATTTTAGTTTCCTAAACCACTCTAATTTCGTTTTATATGGTGTTTCACATATCTTGTTATAAATATCATTAAAATCGTTTTTAAACGATGCACGATAAGGATAATCAAAATCTTTACACCAAGTTTCATGTAAAATTGGAAGTTTTCCATAATCTACTGCTTCAAATATACCATATCCAAATGGTTCATATAAGAAACATGAATGAGATACTCCCCAATCTTTTTTATAAAATGTATCTTTAAACTCAGAATTGTAATGATATATTTTGGATTTACTCAAATCTAGTTTTTGTCCACCTTTCCAAAAATACATTGTTTCTAATGCCTCTGTAAACATAAATGATTTTAACCCATCTAAAAAATGTACATTCTTTCTTCCTTCTGGTCTTGCACAGAATCCTATTGTATTCGATTCTGATAACTCCCAATTCCTTTTAAACTCATAGTGATTGGTAATTGTTTTATCAGATATGGGAATATCAAATAATCCAACCCATATATTATGTTTACTATATTCAACAACTTCCTTTTCCCATGTAGAATCCATATATGGTGCATGAACAACTCTTGAATCTGTTCCCATTGTTGATTTTAGTATATGGTCTACTGAATTATGTAGTATGTTTGAATGTATCTTATCTTTATTATCTATAATACATTTCATTGGTGTATAATGTCCATGAAGTATATTGATTCTTCTGGCACCATTACAAAGTTCTTCAAACTTTTCTATATCATCTCCATGCCAATAAGTTTCGATTGGAAATTGATATCCAATTTCATCAAAATTATTTGGTTTATTTCTATGAATAAGAAGTATGGGTTTTACTTTTAAGTTTGGTACAATTAATTCTAACCAATCATTTACCCATTTATCAGAACCTGCGTTGGTATAAGGACCACCGCCAGTTGTGTAATAAATATCGTACATTTATTTGATTTTTGATTCTAACTCTTCTACTCTTTTAAGAAGTTCTTTGTTTGATTCAATGAGTAGGGCTACTATCTTTTCGTATTTTACCGCTTTATATCCACTTTCTCTTGTTTCTACAATCTCTGGTAATACTTTTTCTATTTCTTGTGCAATTACACCAACATCGTGTTGGCCTTTGAATACTTCGTGTTTATTATTCCAATCAAAAGTATATCCACCGATTTGTTTTAGTTTTTCGTTTGGATTTTCGATTGGTGTAACATTATCTTTATATCTTTCATCTGAAGAAGCGTATGCAACAACATCTTCACCAACATTAAGTGTTTTTACTATACCAACACCACCATCTACAACTAATGCCCCAGCCGTTTTACTTGTTGATTGAGTTGTATTATTTACATCTAATCTACCTGCAAGTGTATTAGCACCTGTACCAGTTTGAGTAATCTTACCACCAAAATCGATATCATCTGTGAATGTTGCTGAACCTCCATTAGACATATCTAAGGTAAGGGCATCTATGGTTACAGTATTATCAACTCCTCTGAATATAATATCTTTATCATTCGTTGATGATTTAATTATGAAATTTGAGTTATCTCTTTTAAATCTACCATATTCAATACCATTATCTTTAAGAAGTACATCTGCATCATCGGCATCTAATGTAATATCTCCACCTACATCTAAAATAAAATCACCAGCATCTGAAATTGTAGAACCATCAATAGTAATATCATCTACTGTTAAATTTCCTATAATAGAAATTGAACCAGTTGTAATGGAATCGGTAGTTACTATATGTTGTATGGTAGCAGAACCATCGTTCTTTTCAAAGAATATTCTACCATCGTATGTGTTTATTGCTATTTCGCCTAAGGCAAGTTGTGAAGTAGAGGGTACTTTACCTTCGGTTGAAGAACGTTTTAATTTTATTGTCTGTGCCATTTAACTAAAATTCTATTTAGATTTTAGTTCCTCGATTTCTTTTTTCAATTCTTTAATTGATTCAATCAGTAAAGGAACAATTTTGTCATATTTTACTGCAAGGTAACCATTATCCCTTGTATCTACAAGTTCTGGCATTACTTCTTGAATTTCTTGAGCAATTACCCCATAATCCTTACCTTTATAAATATTCTGTTTCTCTTCATTCCAATCAAAAGTGTTACCACTTATTTGAGAAACTTTATCTAAAGCCCCTTCGATTGGTTGAATGTTATCTTTTAATCTTTTATCAGATGAGATGTATGCAACAATATCTCCCGTTGCCCCAACATCACCCGTTACTTTTAATTCGTATGTTGCATCACTTGCTCCACCTACACCAACTTTAGCAAATTGTACATTATCACTTGTTGCAATTCCTTGATTAGATGAACCTAAGTAACCCCATTGAGTATTTGATATTGTTACTGAATTTATATTTGCCAATTGAGATGCTTCAGCATTACTAATAGCAACTCCATTTATAGCAATTACATTAATATCATTAGCACTACCAGTTGCATCTCCACCGATAGTTATTTGTGATGAACCACTTACTACTCCACCAATTAGTTCAGCAGAGAGAGTATCTCCAGTTAATATCATATTAACTTCATTAGTATCAGAAACTGCTAAATTTGTATCAGATGAAATATCAACAGAAGTTAAATATGAGGATGTTGCAGCTGCAAGTTGGTTTAATCTAGTATCTTGTAAAGCTTGTTCAGTAGTAATTGAACCTGTTTCTGTGGATAATTGATTTAATCTATCTGTTTGTGTGTTATTAGTTGTATCATTAGAAGATGTGTAGGTGTTTAATGAACTTAAAATACCTAATACTTGTGATGAACCACTAACTACTGTTTCTGCATCTAACTTAGTTTTTACTCTTGCATCTGTATAATACTTATTTGTTGCTTCAGAAACATCATCAGTATCTATTGCTGAAATATCGATTCCATCTACTGTTCCACTTAGTGTTATATTACCAACAACATGCAAATCATCTGAGAATGAGAATCTTGAATCTGAATGAACCCATGTTAAAGTTTCATTGGCACCACCAATTGTAATACCAGCACCATCAGCTGCTGCTGAATCAGCTGCCCCACTTGCTATTAGAATATTTTTATCTGCAACATTAAGGTTAGTTACATCAAGTTCAGTTGTTGAACCTTGAACTGTTAAGTTACCAAGAATTGTTACATTACTTGAATCTAATGCAATTGCAGTTTCAACAGATGATGTAAATGATTCTAAGTTTGTAATATCAACATTATTAGATGCAGTATATGAATTTAATGATGTATTATAAACCTCATCATCTAAATATGTTTTGTCAATTACTGTACCTTGCCAAGTACCAGTTCCAATAGTACCAACAGTTGTGATAGAACTAGCACCTGTAAATCCTGTCTTATCTGCACTTTGTAGTACTACTTGACCAGAACCACTTATTACGGTTTCAGCAGTTAATTTAGTTTTTACTCTTGCATCTGTATAATAAAGATTAGAACCTTCTGATAAGTTAGAAGTACTTGAACTTGATTCATCTATAAGTTTTATCCAATTACCTCCATGTGCAAAATATCCTTTACCAGTTCCATGAACATGAGCGAACATACCATGATAAGTTGATGCGTTTGGTAAATCTCCTTCAGTAGAATAAACATTCCCAAAGAGAACTTTATTTCCTCCCATATCTAAATCAGAAGCTACAACAAAATCGATTACCTGTTGTGAACCAGAGATTATACCTTGTCCTAATTTTTTAGTAAACAATGTATCTGATTCTGTTTCTGTATAATATCTTCCATCTAAATCAACAGTTGTTGCAGTTGAACTAGTTACATGACCATTAGAATCTAATGTAATTGTTAAATCTTGTATTACAGTACCATTAGAATTATCTTGTGATATATTTGAACCTGCACTTATACTTGGATGTGAAGTTAAGTATGAACCAGTTGCTGCTGCTAGTTGATTCAATCTTGTATCTTGACCTGAATTTGTTGTATCGTTTGATGCAGTATATGAATTCAATGAAGAAATATCGGTAGCACCTGCATTGGCAGTAACTGCATTTATAAAGTGTGATGAACCAGTATTTAACGCTAAAGTTAAATCACCACTTACACCACCTCCACTTAAACCTAAACCTGCACCAACCGATGTAACATCACCACCACCAGAAGATACGATTGCATCGTTTACTGCAGCTGCAGTTGGTACAACAGTTGTATCGTTGAAAATAGAACTTGTTACGTTGAAGAACGCAGCAGTTCCAACTGAACCAGTGAATGTTGTTAATTGGTCTACTCTACTTACAAGTGAAGAAGTTGTAGTTTCTACGTTATCTAATCTACTATCTAAAGATTGAGTTGTTAGATGTATATTTGTAAATTTATTATCTTGTGAACCTGTAAATGTTTCTACTTGGTCTAATCTACTATCAAATGATGCGGTTATTGTATCAATACCATCTATTCTAGTATCAATTGAAGCAGTTTCTAATTGTAATCTACCTAATCTTTGGTCAAATGAAGATGTAATAGTTTCAACATTATCCAATCTACTATCCAAAGATGATGTAGTTGATTCTAAATTAGTTAATCTACCACTAAATGAGGATGTAGTACTTTCTACATTATCTAATCTTGAATCAAGTGAAGAAGTTACACCTTCAAGTGTTGTACTTTTTGCTTCTTCAATGTCTAACCTAGAATCTAGTGAAGAAGTTACACCTTCAAGTGTTGTACTTTTCGATTCCTCACGAGTTAATCTAGTATCTAATGAAGAAGTTGTAGATTCTACATTATCCAATCTACCATCCAATGATGAAGTTGTAGATTCTATATTTGTTAATCTACCATCAAAAGATGAAGTTACTGTTTCAATAGTTGTACTTTTACCTTCTTCTACATCTAATCTACTATCTAAAGATGCAGTAGTTGTTTCTAAGTTACTTAATCTAATATCTGCAGATGCAGTATATAAGTGTAATCTATCTAAATCCGAACCACTTATAAATCCGAAATCAGTTATTTGTTTTGAACCACTTAATAAAGTTGGTTTACTTGTTATACTATTAAATGCAACTGAATTTGCAGTTACACCCGTCAATGCACTACCATCTCCAACAAATCCAACTGATGAACTTACTCTTGCATCAAATAAGAAGTTTGAATCATCATGGTCCCAAATTAAAGATTTACTGGCACCATCAATTGTAATACCTGCACCATTAGCTGCCGCTGAATCAGCTGCCCCACTTGCTATTAATAGGTTTTTATCTTCAATATTTAAGGTCTGAGTATTAAGTTGTGTTTGTGAACCTTGAACTGTTAGGTTTCCTAATACTGTTACGTTTGTACTATCTAAAGTAATTGCAGTATTAAATGAGGATGTAAATGAATGTACATTTGTAAGTGATACATCTGAAGAACCTGTACTTGTTTCTAGGTTACTTAATCTATCATCATGTGAAGAAGTTGTAGTTTCTACATTATTTAATCTACCCTCTAGTGATGCGGTTACTGTTTGAAGTGTTGTACTCTTTCCTTCTTCTACATCTAATCTACCATCAAGAGAAGAAGTTTCTAGTTGTAATCTATCTAATCTTTGGTCAAAAGATGAAGTTACAGTTGCAAGTGTTGTACTCTTAGCCTCTTCAACATCTAATCTACCATCTAGGGAAGAAGTTACAGTTGCAAGTGTTGTACTTTTTGCTTCTTCTACATTTAATCTTCCATCTAAAGAAGCAGTTGTTGTATCAATACCACCTATTCTAACATCAATAGATGCAGTAGTAGATTCTAAATTATCTAATCTACCATCAAAAGATGACGTAGTTGATTCTATATTGTTTAATCTTCCATCAAATGAAGATGTTGTTGATTCTATATTATTTAATTGAATCGTTGCATCTGCCTGGAAGGTGTTAGATGAACCTGAGTTTGATTCTAAATTATCCAACCTACTATCAAATGATGCAGTAGTAGTTTCAACATTACCTAACCTACCATTAATAGTTGTAATGTTTGTATCTAAAGAACCTGTCTTAGTTTCTAATGTTGTTAATCTAGTATTTTGTGCAGTATTAGTAGTGTTTATAGAACCAGTTTCTAATTCTAATCTATCTAATCTTTGGTCTTGTGAACCTGTATCAGTTTCTAATTGTGTAATTCTTGTATCGAAAGATGATGTAACGGCATCGATACCATCTATTCTTATATTGTTTGAGGATGTATATGCATTTAATGAATTTAAATCTGAACCACTTATAAATCCAAACGCAGTGATTTGTTCAGAACCAGATATATTTGCCTGTCCACTAATTACAGTATTTGATGCGTGTATAGTTCCAACATATAAATCTTTATATTTTTTGGTAGTTGAACCTAAATCAAATTGATTATCTGATTGTGGTATTAAAGATGAACTTAACGAACCTTGTATAACAATATTATCAGTTACCTCATCACCAAGATATAATTCTCCACCAATTCTAATATCACCACTAGCTGATATGGAAGATGCTGTTATATCACCATCTATCCAAAGATTACCATGATTTTTCTGTTCTAGTTTGGTTAACGTTACGATATCGCCAGAACCTGATAGTCTCAGGACTAATGATGCCGAGTCATCGTTTACATATATTTCACCATAAGAAAGTGATGAAGGGGATGAACCTCTCCTTAATTGTATAATAGCTGCCATTAATTACATCCTAAATTTTATATAAATATTCCAAACCCAATAAATTGGGTGTTTCTTCACTTATATAAATATGAATTTATTTATTAATAAAAAAAAATCCCCACCGAAGTGAGGATTCTTTGTTTAAAATACGTGTCTACTTTAGAATTGTCCACCATCTAACGTTACTGTTAGAGATGAAATATCAGTAGAAGATACTAACTGTTTTGAAGCATTAGTTACAACTAATTGAGAAGCAGTTAATCCACTTATAATTAGGTTAGAACTGATTGTTACTGCAGTACCATTATCAGAAATTGCTGAATCTACTAATAGGTTAGAAGAATTTACCTTCTGTACGTTATTAGTTGTTGGGTCTGCATTGTAGAAACTTAAGATTTTTTCTGAACCTTTAACTCCACCAATCCATCTATCATCACCTGTATTCCATAGTAATGAACCAGAATTTGAAGTACCTTCAGCATCTCTTACATAAATACCACCATCGTTACTACCAGCAGCATTTAATTCAAGAATGTTATCTCCAATTGCTACGTTTGTAGTATCGATATATGTTGTAGTACCACTTACTTGTAAGTTACCAGCAATAACAACATCAGTAGTTGAAGCACCAACTGTAAGAGTGTTTGCTCCTACTGTATCGAAGATTGTTCTATCTCCAGCAGCTAAATCTAAATCAGTTAACCCTACTATTGCAGTAATTGAACCTCCTAATGAAGTATCAGTAGTACCGATAGTAATACCATCATTTTCCAACATAGCGTTAGTTACACCACCTGCTTTAATACTAATTGTTCTAGCAGCAGAACCATTAAAGGTTGTACCACTATTTAATTGAATTGATGAATCATCAACTGTTAAAGCATTTGTAGTTGTACCAATAGTTGTAGATGTATATGCGTTTGAACCAAATATTTCAGAAGCAAGTTTTCTTTTCTGAGCACTTCCACCATCTAATATTACAAATTCATCCTCTCCAGGTACGAAGGTTTGAGTCATATCTGTTAATTCTGTTAAATCAACATCAACTTGGTCAGCTTGTACATCGATAAGATTACCAGCACCAATATTAAGTGTTAAAGCACCACTTGAACCACCACCAGTTAAACCACTTCCTGCAGTTACACCTGAAATATCTCCACTTTCGTAAGAACCTGTATTAGATTCAATCTGTCCTAATCTTTGTATAACTGAACCTGAATGTGTGTTTAATGAAGTGTTTAGAACTTCATCATCTAAGTATTGTTTATCAATAACAGTACCATTCCAAGTACCAGTTCCAATTGTACCTAATGTTGTTACATTAGCAGAACCTTGATAACCATCTTTCAATCCATCTGGTGTTACCGCTCTTGTTGCATCAGTACCAGTTGTTGTTTCAGCAGTTGTTGCTAATTCAACTTTACCAGCAGCAGTTGCAGATGCAGCGGATACGATACCAGTTGCATCTCCACTATCTAATGTACCAACAGTTGTAATTGCCAATCCATCAATATCAGATTTAGTTTGGTCAGCAGTTGCACCATCTTCAACGTTAATAAGTGTTCTAACGTTTGCTGCAGTTAAAGCAGTTGGTGATGCAGTACCACCAGAAACATTACCTAATATAGTGTTATTGTTTTGTTGTGTTATTCTTAAATTTTCTGAACCATCAGCTTCTAAGCCAGTTCCTGCAAAATCAGATACATCAATGTTTAATGTTACTGAAGAATCTCCACTTTGGTTACTAGTAAATGTACCACCAGTTTTTAAACCATCACCAGCGGTAATAGTTAAAGTTGAATCGTTGATACCAGCTAATGCAGATACCTGTGAAGATGAAGATACGATACCTGAACCTTTGAAATCAATTTGTCCATGTGCCAATGTTACATCGGTGTTACCACCTTTACCCAAAATTGTTAATTTTTGAGCATCTGTTTCATAGTAAGGTACACCGTCAATTGAGTGGTTATAAGAACCACCAGTAACGTCAAGTGTAGCCGAACCAGTTAAAATTTTGTTAGAGGGAGTTAATACATTTCCTTCAACTCCAACAAACAGTAAACCTTCTTGATGTACTGCCAAGTCAGAACCCGAAGCGATGATTAACTCACCATTAATCGGAGTTACTGAACCTGCAATACTTTCGAGTTTACCTCTTCTATGTTTAATAGTTTGAGCCATAATTTTCCTTTTTCTCGTTTATTTTTAAAATTAATTTATACATAACTTATTGTATTGCTTGGAGTATATACTCCGATTAAATCCATATATAGGATTATTCCTTTATAAATATACGATGATTATACTTCACCACCGTCTAAATTCGTTTTTTGTACGCCTGATGTAAAATGTGCCGAGCCTGTATCAATCGATACACCACCAGTCAATGTGATTCCACTACCTGCATCTACTTCTAAAGTAGCATTACCACTTGAAGCTCCACCCGTCAATCCATCTCCCGCAAAAACAGCAGTAATATCACCACTACCACCACCTCCTCCACCAGAACCAGTTAATGCCGATAAATCAACAGACATGGATACTTGTGAAGAACCACTTAAATTTTCTCCAAATAGTGTTAATGTATGAGTTCCATCAAATGATGCACTAACAAAAGAACCACTATTGAATGAAAATGGTGCAAATGTTACAGTATCAACAAAAGAGTTTGGTGGGTCTGCTGGAGTAACTGTTGCCTTAAAAAGAGAACCACTATCTTCTACATAAACAATTTGACCATCTGAAAAATAATTTACAGATGTTGAATTCATAGTTGAAGCAGATACATAAGTTTTAAAGGCACCTTTTATTCTATCTACATCAGCAAGTACTATATTGTTACTCTGTGCAGTTGATGATAATTGTAATTTTGAACTAAATGATGGCATCTCTTTTTTCCTTTATATATAAATATTAAGCTCCTCCAGAACCTGATGATGGGTTCAATCCTATATTGAAATTTGTTCCACTTGAAACTTGATTTGTTGCACCTACCATAAACCACTTTGTATAACCCACATGGGC
>Ga0315316_10000460_pt1 | contig 26993 bp, 28 predicted proteins | sample M160m3416metaG_FD_203702 | JGI IMG/M metagenome (GOLD analysis project Ga0315316, IMG submission 203702) | Ammonia-oxidizing marine archaeal communities from Monterey Bay, California, United States - M1 60m 3416 | ecosystem: Environmental > Aquatic > Marine > Intertidal zone | place: USA... | reverse complement strand
GTAAGAACAAGTGGTGTAAGATTAAATATCAAGATTAAATATCATAATTATGAATTACACGCGGATAAGACAAATATCGGTAAAAAGGATATATATGCCATAGTTAACGTTGAACCAAAATTGGGGTGGTTTTCGAAAGGTAATGAAATATACTACGAACAGTTACCAAACGTCACAATGTTTGATATAAACAATCCTGTTAATTTAACAACAGGACAGCCAAATGGTATATATACAGACTTCTACCGGTACGGTATTTTAATCGATATTCAACAAAGTGGTTTAGTGGGTGAAGTCAATTATGTATTTGTATTACTCCAATTAACATCAGGTTTGGTTCTTTTGGGTGTCGCTTCATCAGTTGTTGGGTTTGTTGCTAAATACTTGATGAAAGAAAAGTCACCAATATACAAAAGTATTATACAAGAAGAGTTTGACGTTGCTAAAGAAGCTGCACAGTATGCTGCTCAAGCATGTGTTGCATCAAAGGTATTCAAAGAAGCCGACGAAAGTGGTGAAGGTGATTTAGACTTCGAAGAACTCAGAAAACTTGTTAAGGATTGTTTCTGCAAAACATATTTGGGTAAATCTGATTCGGATAGTATAAACAGTGATGAAAGTAAGGAGACATTCACAGAAAATGATATAACAGCGATGACATTCTATCTCATGAGAGCTGCCGACGAAAAACTAGATGAAAGAATATTAACGAAAAGTGAAAAAACTATGAAGGAATTAAAAGATTCCAAAATCTCATTACACCAATGGCAGGAATTGTGTGTAGCAGGTGTTTTGGAACGTAAAAAAATGCAATCTATCATTAATTTGAACCCATTTGTACAAGGTGTTAAAACAAAAATTTAAGAAAAAAGTAAAAATTAATTTTATTAAAATATAACTGTTTAAAAAACTATAATTTTTTAAAGAGGTATCAATTTAAATTTTATAAAATATATAATGTATTCATCGTTTAAATAATATCATCGTCTTCATCTGCCATATCAGCCCAAGACTTTTTTTCGGGTTTAACACTTGTAGTAGTGTGTGTATTTGAGGTAAGATTACTTTCATGTTCCTCTTCCTCTATAGCAATCCTTAAGCGTTCCTCTAATGTTTTACCATCGACAACTGTTCCCGTAAATTCATGGTCAGGTAAAGTTGGATCAAATATATCACCGTGAGATTCACACAAAGAACATGGTTGTGTAGGTTTTTCACCCGGCTCGTGGTTATGCATAGGTGGGGGGTCTTTAGTTTTTTTAAGACTTGGTTTTTTCCCTCTTTTTGACACTTTTTTAACATTAGAATGTTCTTTTGTATCTTTCACAACATCAACACTTTCAACCACTTCACTTTCAACAGGTTTATTTAAATCTTTTTTGTTTTGCATTCTTTTATGCATCACACACACGGTTTCGCCACCGTAAACAAATCGAGTACACTGTGTACCTTTAGTTGTCATACACGAACATTGAACCCGTGTAGAATCGTCCCTGGATTTCTTCGAAACACGCTTGGTAGGTTCGTATTTTTCAAGTTTATCTTTCATACTGTCAAGCAATATATTAGTCTTGGTATATTCTTCTTTCAAAACATTAACTTCATTCGTTAAAAGAGTAATCATTTTTGCCGATTCGGAGTCTCTTCGTTCAGATTCCTCCATAAATTTTAAAAGCATTTGCTTTAATTCATTTGTATTTTTACCAACATATTCCATCAAGACGTTGTTATCACGAATGACGTCAATATTTTTATTAATAGATACAGTAGTCATTTTATTATAATAATTGTTTTTTACTTTATATATTTTCAACTTGGGTGTTCTTTAAGTGCTAATTTGTGGTTTGTGCATTTACGCAATCATCAGAATTTTCGGAAAATCTACTTTGGACATAAGGTAGTACCGTTGCAGAAAGTATAAAATCGAGGGAATTGTTTGTACACAAATCATCGATTCCAGTATAACTTTTAATTTTTAATTTTTTATTATCCTTAAAATCAACCATCATGAAATTCGCTGTATTATCACTACCGGTTTGTCGAAATCGTATATATTTATTCGCATCATCACCCGAACCTGAACCTTTAACAGTTGCAAATTTATACGATTCATCAAATGTGGTAGTATTGTTTTTCGCAATTTCTATTTTACCATCAGCACCAGAAGTAGTTGCCCGTTTAAGAAAATATTTATCATCACTAGTATCATTGTCCAACTTCACTTTTAAACGAACAACACTATTAGTCGCACTTTCACCTTCGGGTAATATAACAATTTTACCAGATTTAGCATTATTAGAAATATGTTTAATCATATCTTTGTTAATTCCGACGCTATACAGGTAGTACTCGTTATCAGTTATAGTCGCAGATATAGTTGCAGTACCAGTTGTAGGTTTGTAAATATACGTCTTAGCTTGTATTAAATCTTTTGTTGCAGAAAGCATGTCAACCGTAACAACATACGTTTGTACATCGTCACCTGTTAATCTAACTTCATTCCCGTCCTTGTCAATATAGTAAACGTGAATCATGTTTGTACCAACGGCACTAAACTTTTTATCGTCGTCTATATCTAAGGCGACACCATCCGCTGATGGGTTTTTTTTATTCGCGGTAAATGTATGACTAAGATTAGATGAATATTGTGTAAAATATTTAATAGGATCAGTGGTTTTCTTTATTACTTCTGTCATTCTTACCTTGTTTATAGTTTTAGTAACATCATCTGGATCAGTTACTTGCTGTTCCCATTTAACTCTAATTTCTTCAACGTCGTCAAAACCACCACCGTTATTCCATGTTAAACCTAATTGGATATTCTTGGAAAGTTCCTTATCATCAAAAGTCGTCGCAGTCGAGTCGTATCCCTCCGTTTGTTTAATCATATACGTTGAAGTCTTTTCAGTCGTATTATCAGATTTATCCGGGTTTTGAGTAGCCTGTAAATTACCAACCTCAATAGTTGGTCCGACTGTATCCCTCTTATCATCGGTAGGAGTAGATGAATCACTTCCTCTTTTTCTCATAATCAAAAATAGAATAACAAGAATAACAAGAAGTGCAACAGCACCGTAAATATATTTTGTTTCCATGTTTATTTATATTATACATTTTTATTTTTATTCCAAACATGTTTACCTCGATTAAAAGTAAAAATGTGTGAATTATTCGTTTACACACGGGGTAAGTGTAACTTCAGATTTATCTTCGGATAACAAAATATCCATGGATTGGTAATTACATTTATATTTAAGACCTGTCATATTTACAATATTTTCAACCACTAATTTGTGATTACTCGATACCGAATCTTGCATATCGTACATAAGGAATTCTTCACCTTCATCATTCGTACCCGTAGGGCTAAGACGTATATAATCGGGTTTTGAACCCTCTAGTAATTCCCATACTATAGATTTAGTACTATCTTCCAAAAGACCAACTTCGCGTGGTAAAGTAACATCAGTACCCGTGTATGCAAAAAATTTATCATTACCACTATCACCGCCTTTTATCTTAATTTTAAATTTGGAATTATCACCACCTTGAGTAGCAGGTATAATCGTAACCCTTGTATCATCACCAAATCCTGTAACCAAATCTTCAATTTTACCGGCACCATCAAAAAACATATAGTACCCTTTATTTATAAATTCACTCGTAATTTCAGCTTTTTTATCGTCATCTTTAGAAAGTGTTGGTTCTAACAAAGTGACTTTCTTTTCTTGTAACCCAAGTGTTTCTGCCAGCTCTTCTTCAGTAACTGGTATCGCGGCTATATCTTTAGGTGTTAATTCCATCTCAACACCCGTAAGTTTTTGTTTATAAAAAAGTCTGACTTTATTGTCACCAATTGCATTAATACCTTCACTATCTATACCACTAAAAACAATCTTACTGACTGCGTTCTTTTTAAACATTTTTGGTTCGTCGGTTTTTTTAATAGTCTTTTCCTGTTTTTTCTCACCTCCTATGTATCGGCGAGCAATTATTTCATCCAAGTCTAAACCGTCTTCTGTATTTTCAAATTTTATACCGACATCAACGTTTTTAGATAAGGCTGTATAATCATCAGTATTAACAGCACCCGATCGCCCTGAAGCTTCGGCGGGATTATAAGTTTCTATAAGATTCATAGGTGTTATTTCAGCTGTAAATTCACCACGGTTTTTATAAAAATATGCACCCGCAATCACGAGCGAAAGTAAACAACAGCACATCATAAGAATCAAAATCATCTTTTTCTATTATTACTATTTATTTTTATTTTAAAATTATTTATCTTACCGACCACCTCGGCTTGGAGGAGGAGGAGGAGGAGGAGGAGGAGGAGGAGGAGGTGGAGGTGGGCTACCACCGTATCCACCACCTCTGCCACCACCTCTGCCACCACCGTATCCACCACCTCTGCCACCACCGTATCCACCGTATCCACCGCCTCTGCCACCGCCTCTGCCACCGCTACTTTGATACTGAGGTTGCTTAACTTCTAACGAGTTTGTACTTGTCGATATTATGTCATCTTCATAAATTAGTTTAATAACATATTTATATGTTGCGTACGAAGATTCTTGGTATGATAATGTAATTGAAGTATCTCCTACGTTTAATTTTTTTGTTTTTAAAACAGTCCCATCTTCGCGTTCAATTTGTAACGTATACGATTCGTGTGCGTTCATAATATCTGTAAATTTAATGGTAACCCTTTTATCTATAACAGATAGTTCTTGATTAAATGTTGGTGCAGGTGGTGGACCTGGCATCACGTTTTCGCATGAATCTGAACCACTACTAAAAGCATTTATGGTCATATATTCAACTTCATCATCAATTACACCTACACGTTCATTGTTTTTTAAGATATTACTTTTTCCTGCAGAAACAAAATTAGTATAATTTCCATCAGACTCCCAAGGACCAATCTTTTTTGCAAATTCTGTTTTATTATCTTTATCAACAAATCTCACCATCGAATTACACAATTTTCGACCCGCTACAAAATCGTTCGCGGACATCCCGGATTTTAAATCATTATCGAGACTATAAACCATAGCACGACCAGTATTTTCTTTTCTATTATAAAATGGCGTGTATCCAGGTACCCCAACCGCTATCTGATTACCCGCGCTATCTACATCCACAGATGTACCGAATCTAGATTTTGTTTCTAAAGATTCAGCTTGTCCAAGTACATCTTGATACTCTTGAACCAATGCCCATACACCCGTAGACGGATCACGCGTATACGACGAGACTGAACCCGTATTACTTTTTCCCGCCGAATTTGTACCATCATTAACTTTTTCCTCGGAGTATGTTACTTCGTATGGTGCACCAACAGCCAATTTATTATTATCAATAGAAACCGAACTACCAAACCTCATATTTCTAGGATCGTTCTGTCCAGAAAATTCTCTATGTTTCCATTTCCCGGTGTTAACATAATCTTCATCGTTATATTTAACACCGTTTGTATCTAGGTACGTTTGATCAAAACTATACGATGCCCCACTAGAATTTTGACGTTTCCCATTCACAAATTCTGAATGAGGTAAATCAAATGGAGTAACATTAGTATTTGGCATAATAATACTTTGTGCCCATTTACCTGGCTGATCTTTTAATTTATCATAAATATATACAGACCCTATTTCTTCTAGCTTATCATTTTCTGGATAAAACAAACTAGTGGTTCTGCCTTTTTTATATAGTGTTTTACCCGGAGCACCTATAGCCATTATGTTATTACTAAGAGATACACTTTCACCAAAATTATCGCCTTCTTCGAGAGAAATACTCATTTCATCATAACTCCCTTTCACGATATCGTTTTCTCCGGGTACTATCATTTTTACATCACTCCAATCGTAATAATTACTTGGGTTCATGCTATAAATATAAGCCGCACCTTTACCCCCATCTGCAAGTGGAGCACCTACAAGTAATTTACCTTCAGAAATGGAAACAGAGGCACCAAAGTTAGATTTTTTGGGACCGTATAGTGTTTTTACAAAAACAAATTTTTTCCCCGTTCGACTTTTTCTGTATAGATGAACCATATCATTTCTCCAATCACTGTAACAGGGTTGACCTACTACTGCAAAAACAGACCCAGATTTAAAAACACAAATTGAAACACTCGTACCAAAACCTTCCATCTCATTCATTGGTTTATATTCAGGGTAATGTATGTCACCCAAAAACTCAATTTTATTATTAACAACACGAAGAAAACCAACCGAACCTGATGGATTCCACATATACGTTAATTTGTATTTATTCCTCATAGTATATTGATCAAAAAAAGTCATTTTTTTATCATTATCCGGGGTTTTTATGTAATCATAGAACTTATCTAGTACATTTTTTTGATAACCAAGAATAATCTCATTTTGTTTTTCTTCCGGTAAATATCCTATACTATAACGATATTCACCGTTTACGTCTTCGATAAATTTTTCTTCTCCTTCTTTATCGTAATTTACTATAAATTTACCCCTTTTTCTTAATCTAATACCGTCTAAACTTGTATGACCCTCAATAATTTTGTAACTTGACGGTTTTGAACCAGGGAATGGTAATTTTTCTAATCTCATTTTCCAGGTTTCCCCGCGTCGCTCTTCCGTTGTAAAATACGTTCTATTTTCATCTATATACTCGTATTCTCCATCGAAATATCTAACTCCATTTCCATCTACGTAAATTTTTCTACCATTCTCAGCTATATATCCATAATAATCGTTTTTAAGATTTTCTATAGAATTTTTACCCCATTCATCTTGATTTACATCAATATTATTAACATAATCTTTCCATTTTTCCGATACTTTATCATCGTCGGTATACCCCGTTTTATATTTTTTTTGACTTTCAAGCGACGACTTAGTGATACCGTCTACATTTTCAGTAGCCCAGATTATTATACCTTCAGAGTCTTTTTGAAAACTACTCATTTGTGGCGTGGAAATGACTCTATTTTCTTCATCACCAACAGATGTTATCGCTACGTAACCCTTATCAACAGAAACAGCTGAACCCGTTTTATCACGACTTTTACCACCTCTAACTATACCGATATTGTACCACTCACCGTCTTCACTGTCTCTTTTCATAATAAAAGCAGCACCGGAGTCCGGGTACTCGTAAATTTCTTTTGTAGTAAGTACATCTTTACGTTTACCATCTTCATCAAATTCTATAACATTAGTTGTACCGTCTTTTACCTTTACAGTCATTTTCTTACCTTTACCCGTATTTGGTGCACCAATAACCATTATATTATCACTTATAGATACCGAACTTCCATACTGACCATGTTTAAAAGCTTCGTGTGCTTTTTTACCATCTTTCTTATCAACTGGTCTTACCGGATTATCACCGATATCGTTAATTGGATATAAGGTTTCAATCGGTTTTCTTTCTGGTAAGGATGAAGATGGGGATGAACCCAATTCAAGGGAACGAGCATCGTTTTCTATACTTGTTAATTTTACCGATTCCGAAAAATAAGCTGGTGTTGTTGGTAGTGCTGGTGCATTAGCCGGTGGTGATGGTGCTACGTAAGTTGGTCTTCTATAATCTGGTTCACCTACATTAAATGGGAGTATTTGCCAAAAATTTAGGGCAGCTCGAAGACGCCTATTAACACTGTTCCACATGTTTGTGTGATCTTCTCTTGCGTCAGATCCCGCGTTTCCCGGTAGACCGCCGCTTATGCGATTATTATTAGTAAATGTAATAAAGTTATTCCTTTTATATATTTCTTTAGTCGTATTATCACTTTGTAAAGTTTCCTTAACTGTTAAATTCATATGATGCCTTGCATCTCTAACAAGAAGCATAATACCCTTACCAATTTTCGCATCCGAATAAATTGAAAATATGGGTTCAGTTTTAAGAGCATCGTCCCATTTGAAATAGTGATAACCATTGTAACTATAAACTTTCGAATTACCTCTAATGTATGGGTACTTACCATCTGTTCTAAATCTGCTGTGACTTGGGAGATTAGTTTTATTACGATTAAGATATATTTTCCCGTTTATGTTTACCATTAAATTCTGATAAGAGTCATCTTCTGTATATCTAGGAACATCCTCTTTATCTGGTAAACTATACTCTTTATCACTTAGTTCCATATTTCCAGTCGTTTCGTTATAAATCGGTATTTTTATGGGAGCATCAACTTCTGATAGATTTCTATGATTATATTCTTCTCGAACGTGCCCATATTCAAGATTTTCAGGATTATGGTCACTATATTGCAAATAATATAAGTATTTAATGGTAAAAGCGTTTTTTGTATTTGTTGGAAATACACCCTCAAAATTATCATTGACATATATATCGTATCTATATTTAGCACCCGATTCACTTTCATAATTTTTAACAGTAGTTGTAATAATTTTAGAATCATTAACAAAATGAGAGTAAAATACACCATCGTCAATTAATATTTGACCACCCACGCTATTGGTCTGAAATCTACTTGAATTTTCTAAATTATTTTCCGCTCGGGGTGCAATAATGGCTAAGAATCCATGATCATCGACCGACAAACTACTCAAATCAATAATTAATTCTATTTCCTTCTCCGTTTGTTTTTCTATTTTTAACACGGATTGAATTTTATATTTTAACTTGTTCACGGGTGTATTATCTCTTATACTCGAAAGTGTACGTGTATTCGCAAAAGTTAAATTTAATTCGTTAGCAGTATAATTGTCTTTCATATCACAAATAATTACGGAATAATCATCGGTTTTATCTGGGTTTTCAATAGTTGTATTTAATTTAAGCTTCTTATTAACATTATCCCATGTCCAAGTACTGGAATCATCTTTAAACGTAGGCGATTTACCATATATTTTTTCTGTTTTTAATACATCAGCATTTAAATTTTTTGTTTTGTAATAATCCGATAATAAAGTAATTTCATCGGATGTTAAGGTTACATCAAAATATGCGAAAGATGAAATAAGCCCACCTTTACATGGTTGAATTGTAGTAATTTTTTCTGGTATACCGGGATAAAAAATTTTAGGTTGTGTATTGTCTTCTTTATATAGAGTATCATCAATAAGTTGCGTTTCCTGTTCTTCAAATAAGGGACTGCCGTTTGAAACAGTCTTATCACTTATAAGTTTAACTTTAGTTGTATATTCCGGATACCGAATATAAGTATTTCTTGTATTACCTATACTAGCAATATACGAAGTTTCTCCCATAAATTCTCGAGTTCTATCGCGATCAATATCACCAGTGCCATCATTGTCATAAGTCTTTTTTTCTCCAATAATTACTTTTTGTGTAATTATCAAAATGTGCCATTCACTTTTCGAGACAATAAGTCCCGTGTTTTTTCCACTAATTATTAGTTTACCATCCACTATTCCTATAGCACCTTCTAATATGGATGAATCTTTTACTTTATTATTCTCTATGGAAGATGGATAAACAAGGAGTCCAAAATTACCGGTTAATAATCTTTCTATTTCTACATTGGGTGTAGTTGAAAAAACTAAAACCATGGAACGATCCTTCCCTTCATTAACAAGTTTAAGTGGAAAATTAATATTACCAGATATACCAGCTTTTGTTCCCGCCGCATTATTTATGATTTTTAGTTTATTTTCGTCGGCAATAATATTAGATTTCGAACCTTGATTTCTATATTCGAAAGTTGTTTCTTTTATAGTAGGTGGTACGTGTATGTAAAATGTAGGTGCTTGTTCTATACCCATAGGTAAATCCTTACCTTCAATAATTTTTCCGTATTTAGCAAGGTATTCAGCTTCATTTTTTTCAGTTGTTGCTTTTTCTTTAATTTTAGTATTATACGTTTTCGGATCACACGAACCATTCATAAATCCGTTTATAGAGAGTAAAATTTTTTTAGCATTGTCAATTTTAGTCTTCTCATCATCAGTTTTTGCCTCTTCTTTTTTGTTAGTAGCCGCTTCTGATACTTTTCTAATATCATAAAGTCTTGGTAAACCTAATAAATCTTGTGCTTCGTATATTTTATCCATGGTTATAGTCGTATCAATATTATTTATATCAAATTTCACAAAACGTACGCCTTCGATAATATCCTTAGTTTCAGAAACATTACACACAGGTTTACCTTTATTACCTTGTGTAGAATCTATAACTGTATTAGACTCCTTAATTGGGTAATCTTCGTCATCGCATGTAATATCACTGCTAGTATTATGATACTTACTTCTTCTGTCAAAAAATGATTCCGCATCGTTTCTGCAATAATACATAGATTTCGACTCATTACCAACTTTACAATATTCTTCATTTTCATCAATTGGATCTTTACCAATTATGTTTAAATCAGCTTGTGTTGTGTATTGGGTTGAACTTAAACGTTTCACCTCCCCTCTCTTCTCGGTATATAATTTAAAAGAAGTCTTGTCTGGTTTTGACACAGTTGAACACGTTATAGATTTGTCTTCACCAATAATACACCATTTTAGTGCATCACTATCAATTGTTTTACCCATGACCGTTTGTAACTGAAAATCACCGGTTTTACCACGTTTTTCTGATGTATTTCTATAACTTAAATAAAATAAAGTCGAACAACTAATACTTATATCCGGAATATAGTTAGTGGAATACCAATCTTTACCCGCCGTTTTTACTTTATTATCTTCATCGACGTAATAATAGTAATCGTCACTCACAGAACTACCATAATAATTACTCTTTAAAAAACCACCTTTTATCTGATACCATCCTTCATCAGGTAAGTTATCAGCCGCTGCGGAAGGCCATTGTATTTCGGGTCCTTCGACCTTTGTAATTTGAGACTTTTTTAAAGAAATTTCATCTTTATTTACCGTAAACTCTTTGTACCCAGCTTCATTGTTAACTCCTTTCTCGTTGTAATATAATGTTAATTTTACATTCCCATTTGAAATCTTATAATCAAATAACGTATCTTTTAAAAAATTTACGGATACGTTAGTATAATTCGTTAATATAGATGGATCCGTATACTCTTTTGTGATTGTTCGTTTACCACCGTCTTCTAAACTTGGAAATTCACCAACAAGTATCCATTTAGTAACACCATCAACCTTACCGTTACGCCATGAAAAGTCTATAGAGTCTATAGTATAATTTTCATGTTTTTTATAGTAAAGGTAAATTAATACAATTAATATAATACATAAAATGATAATTAGATTATTACCATTAATCATTTTATATATTACGAGATTTAAATATAGTTAATATTAGCCTGATAAATCAAAACCGTATATATATCCAGCACCGCCGGTATATTCTTCGTTCCGTGCCAAACTACCGGTTTGTTTGTTTAAGAGCGCAGGTCCGCTACCAGATAATACAATAGGTTCAGTTTTATTTCGCATTGACATCGTAGCGTTTACCATCGAGATCCCAACCGTACGTACTTTTTTTACACGCAAATTGGTGTATACTGGAATTACCGTTTTTATAAAGATTTGCAAAATCCGTACCAAATTGTGATGTATTAGGACCGTAATAAGGGCGTTGACAATTACCAACAGAAGTTTCCGAACATTTTTCTTTAATTTTTTCATATCCATCGGTAAAGGTATCACGCATAGATTGCCAAGCCGAATCTTTATATTGATTTGCTTTGTTCCCCCATATTTTTGATTCTAATTCTTCTCGTGTTTTTGCTTCACATATTTCATCTTCAATCGTACCTGCCCTTGGATCAATCTCAACTACAGGTTCCGTAGCAGATCCTCGCCAGTTACAGATTGATTCATCAAAATTTTTACTAAAGTCTGGTAAGGAGATAGGACTATTATTGAAAAGGTCATTCGTAGGCTTGTGGCTTGAAATTTTTGCCGATGCCTTTTTAGTATCAAACTTATCTTGTATAGTTGTAATTTTAGACGACGTATCACTATTTGTTTTCTCTGCTAAACAAAGTCCCTTTTCTGTTATTTTTTCACACTGTGCATCTATTGCATCTTTTAATGCTTTCACATCACTATCGTTAGGACACACGTCAGTACCATATTCTTTTATATATTTAAAATTTGGAATACTATCGTCGCCGTAATCTATAGACCAGCGACAACTATCATTAGGAGTATAACCATCGTTTAGGTATGAACAAGATTCTTTCATGCGATATTCTTTGATTAAATCTCTGAATGGTGGACTTGAATATAAATCGGCCGTGCTAAATTTACCTTCGCATCCCTCAGTTTTTCCCTTTCTATCGTACTTACCTTTATGTCTACACCCAGTTCCCCAATCTGGTAACTCTTCTCCAGCGTCTCCGTTTTTTTTCTCTTCAAATTTAGGTGTAGTGTAAAAAATTCTTTTACACAAGGTTTCAACGGTATCATCACTTTCTATACGAGTACCTACAGAATTAGCATATGTCTTAACTTCGGCTATACTAAAATTCGCACACTTTCCATTCGCGACGTAGTTTGTCTTCTGTACGGGTATATAAAAAGTATTCCATCTTTTCATTGGGTTTGTTTCTGTTGTGTTATACCACCCTACAGTTTTTTGAAACTCGGTACTTTCCCCTTTCCCCTTTTGAGTTACAGTACACGTATTAGTAACTTTTGTTAATACAATTTCATCGTCGGATATTTTTAGTGGTGTTCCAGATTCCATTCTATACAAATAATTTTCATCCATTTTATATACACGAGCATTATCTCGCCAAGAACCATCCTCTGTATTTATAGCTTCAAACTTATCTTTTTGATTGTATTCAGTACTATCATTCGAGTAAAAGACTTCTCCATAAAGTTTACGAGTTGTACGATAATTTTTTGTTCCATCAGAATATTTTATTTCTTTTGAATCAAAGTCATATGGAATAGAACCTCCATATGTTTTAAATGTTTTTGTCCATTTATTGTTATTCGCACTTCTTAAATAAAACTCGTTACTCCAGCTTTGAAGTTTTTGTAAATAAAATGTATCGTAACATTCTTTATCATCATACGTTTTATCTGAAAACTCAAATTCATCTTGGTCATTTATTATGAATTTTTTAGTACCCGTTTTGGATTTTATAGTATAAAACCCGTTCTGAAACTCGTGATCTGATTGATTAAACGAGAAAAGAGTTTCGTTTAGTTTTGTAAGAAGATCTAGGGTAATACTAAACATGTTTTTTTGTAAATATAACGCTTTTGTAATAAGTGGTTCCGATTCTTCGTTATAATAAACATCAACTTTCAAACCCTGTTTTACCGTATCGAAACTAAAATCTCTACCGTCAAATATAATTTCATTATTCTTAAAAGGTTTGAAATATTCAGGCTCATCTTCTTTTTTTATTTCTTTAGTTTCTAACACGACAAGGTTACCGTCACTATTACCACCCGTTAACTTAATAACCCATTTAGTAACACCGTCAGTCGTTTTGTTTCGCCAACCGAATTTTATTTCGTTGGTTTTCAATGCATACCCTTCTGATGTTATGTATTTTGATATAATCAATACAACTACAGTAATACATAAAATGATGAGTAACTTTCTATCGGTTATCATTTTATATACTATGAGATATTATTTATGTTAAAATTTAATTATTATTTTTCTTCTATTACGTACCCTGATTTACGACTGGTTATAAAATATACAAACGTACCAATCATGCCTAGGATTACTAATATAATACCATAATCTTGACCATCCATTTTTTTATATTATACTATTATAAAAAAATGCGGGCTGTTACTTCAGTATTATTAGAGGCACTCCTCATTGGTGTCATGTTACAGGTTTTAGTTATGGGTCTTACGAAATATGTATATAAGGGAACGGGTGTACTTATAATATCAGGCGCACTCATACATTTACTTTTTGAGTATTCGCCATTCGGTAATATTAACGAAAAATGGTGTAAAATGATATTTTAATTAAAATTAGTCTATTTCCATATTAATACTCATGTTTCTTAGAAGAGTCTCCCCTTTATCAATAAGATCTTCTAAGGTATAATTCAATTCTTTCAGTTTATCTTCAATATCCTCGTTATAATCATTCAAATAATTTTTGAAAAAAGCTCGTGCGTTACCAACATCGTGTCCTGCATCCAATAAACATCCCAAAGTATATCTTCTTAATCGAATACCAATCTCGTTCGCGCGTTCTTTTATAGCAGCTTTTCGAACAGTTTCAGTTATTCTCTGTCTCGGTTTTGTTTTAGTAATAAGTTTCTCCGTATCTCTAATTTGTTGTCTAATTTTTTGTAATTCGTTTTCATCGTGTTCTCTCTGCGCCTGTTCAAGAATTCTCATATCATTTTCAAACGCCTCTCGATCGTTTTCCCAACCATGTGCTCTATCAAGAGCAAAATCACGGAGTTCATTCTCCTCGTCAGGTGTTGCTAGGAGAAAATCATCGTTTTCATCATTTATTTGATTTGAAGGTGCATCTGCATCTGCATCCTGTAATTCGTGTTCGTAATATCTATATCTATTTCCCCTTTCTGTTCGTATAGGTACAAATGGAACAGGTGGGAAATTGAGTGTACTATCACTCATCACTTCTCTTAACATAAAAGTATTAGTATCATCATCTTCAGATTCTGAATCATAACTTGAATTTGAAGGTGAAATAATATCATGGATTTTTTTTATCGAATTACACATCTCAAGATAATGACCCTCGGATATATTAGTCGAATTTAAATCAATCAAACGCATTAAATTAGTAAGATCTTCCATTTTTATATTCTTAAAAAAAAATAAATTAAAATCAACTTAGGTTACTCACGTCTAGATTTATTTCGTAAAAAGTATCTATAATACCCTGATTTACACGCATAAATGAAGTTACAATTTCCATTTCATTTTCAATGGAATCAAGATTACGTATATATACTTCTCTTTGACACTGTCTATATTCATTTGAAAAACTTAAATATTCTAAAAAAAAATCGTGTGAATTACTCGCGTATCCAAGTTCTTGTAATTCTTCTATAGTTTCACAAAGGGGTAGGTTTAAAGCGTTACAATATGCCTCGAGTGCTTCGTTTTTAATATTTTTAGTTACGCGGTATCTTTTTTTACACATTTTTAAGGCTCGTCTTATTCTCTTTCGTTCGCGAACGAAACCCATACACTTAGTAACTATTGTATCTAAGGGATTTTCTCTTAATCTAACTGGTAAAGTACGAACACGTCGAGTATTTCTAGAAATATCACGGAGTGTATTACAAATTTCTAAATAATCACCTTCAGGTATTTCGTCTGAGTGATTATCAACTAAGCTCATGATTTTTTGTAGAGTAGTAGTTGTCATGGTATATATTAAAACTTTCTATTTTTTAAATGGAATTCTTCTAGATATGACCTGTAAAATTCAGTCTCGTTTGACACACACGGATCGAGATATAAGAGTTTTTTGTAAGTAAAAACGTTTTTAATACCCAGTTCTTCAGATCTAGTGGCAATAGCATAATTTCTGACTGACTGTGTTACATTCTTTCGTTTCACAAAACTTGTATTTTTTTTAATTTTATGAATATCAAATTCATCTTTCAGAAATATGTACTTTTCTTTCCAATAATCTCTTTCTTTATAAACACTTACCATGTGTTTATTTATTTTGTACAGTTCTGGATACTTTTCCCGTGTTGTTTCCGTCATTTTTTAATAAAAGTAAAGCTTCAATTACTTCGGCGATTTCTTTATGTTTTAAACAGAATCCGTTCTTACCAGCTCTATAATAACAGGGTTGGTAGCAACAATTTGTTCGCATTTGTGTTTTATATTTTATATTTTTATATTTCAACTTAGGACTCCGATTCACTTACAATTTCACCTTCTTCAACTTCAGTTTCGGATTCAGAAAGCATTTCACTTTCTTCATCACTTGAATATTCATCTGTACGTTTTACATCGTCTATATTATTAGGAAGAATATCGTAAAGATTGTCCCAATTTACATGACTCTTGATTTCATAATCATCAATAAAGTCGTCCATCGAAATTTTATCATAAATACCCCAATCTTCTTGAAATAACCATCTCCAATACCCAATATCTTTGTATTCGATTTTAGACGGAAAAAGTTCAACCGAATAATTTTCACCTTCTCTATACTTATTTCTATAAAGACTTTCTATAGTTTCTTCTACGTAAATATCATACATGTGTTCTAAAACACCGACAGGTGATTCACAAACATTTATTTTGGGTTCGTAAGAAAATGTTGTAAAATGCGCCTGTCCATAACTTGTTTCAATTTTTTTCTTTGAAACTCCCATGTAAGCGATATAATTTTTATTATTGGGGGGAATGAGGTGTTCGGGGTATCCAAATTCTGCACGTAAACCATAGACATTACAGGTTTTATTGTTCAAATTACTACATAAATCATTAAGGTGAGAAAGTTTTACGAGTGAGGTACAGTTTTTTAAAAGTTCGTGTGTAAGGTTATTAGACATGTTATATCATTAAAAGGTCTATATTTTTTAAGTATGATTAAATTTCCATTTTTGTTTTTGGTAACGTTTGTAAAAGACATTCCCAGTCAACATTTTCTGGTATTTTGTTTTTTGAAAAAAACTTTTCGCCAGATTCGATATCTTCAAAATATCTCTTCATATATTTAGTCCACATGCGTCTTTCTGATCTGATAACATAAGGTACAATTATCATTTCTCTGTAATCTACTACTGATCCATCTTTAGGAGATAATTCATCCACAAGCATATTTAAAAAGGGTAATATAATTTCTTCACACCCCTTATTTTCATGATAAAATTGAATCATTCGAATGTCCTCTCTATTGCTGACCTTACTTAAACAAACATAACCGAGATACGTATTATCACCGAGTTTAGTCGGAAAATCTTCTTTGGGTTTAAGTGCAAAAACTTCAACATCAATAGGTTCGAATAAACCTAAGGCATTAGACATGACTTCGTTCATATCTTTGAGTTGAACAATTTCTGTGTGTGTTTTTAAAAGATTAAAGAATAAAGACATTTTTGTTTATTTATTTAATTTTTATATTTCATCCAATTCACTTAGGTCATTATCAATCACTAATAATTCTTCAGCTACTATCTGATAAAAAGCCATTTTATATGATAAAAAACCAAATAAAGTCGCACCCATATTAAAATCAAAACCCAAATCATGTGAATTCCACATGGATTCTAACAATGCTAAAAATGTAGGCACTAATAATCTTTTATTTAAACCCGGTAATCTTTCAATGTTATCAACATAATTAGAAAGTGAGTCTATGTATATACACGAAGCTATAGTACCAATACTAGCAGATATACCATCAACGGGTGTGTGAAAAATAAAATGATATGTAGAAACCACCGCGCCGTATTTCAAAGTTGATTTTTTAATCTTATGTTTGATTTTTTCATATTCTGCTATACCGTCTTTTCTTTTAGTTGGACACGATATTCTAAGTGTTTTTTGCGTGGGATTTATTATATTTAACATTAATTAATATATATTACAATTTATTCATTAAGTATCTAATTCATTAAATCAATATCTATGTTTTCGTCATCAAAATATTTCTTTTTAAATTTACGTTCTTTATCCAGGAAATCTTCACATCGAGTAACAGATTCGTATATACGAACTTGAATTTCGGTTAATCTATCTTCGTGTGTAAAATTATCTTGTTTTCTAGACATTTTTCTCCATTTTTCACCGAAAAGACTTATATATTTCAGATTACGCCTTTCGTATTCTAGTTCATTTAACATTGTTCTGTATAAAACCAGTGAATACGAGTCATGTTCTTCACGTTTAAAATCTGTATAACAAAACTCTTCATATGCCAGTGTTTTCATGCGTTGATAAAGTTGGTTCCCCCCATTTTTCTTTCCACTTTCTGCATAAAGTTTCGAGTCTTTCTTTTGAGAATCGTGTATTTCGTAATTGTTTTTCCGGGGCTCCTGGGCACACAAGGTTTTCGTATTCGTATTTTTGAGTTTTTTCCCATATAACCCTTTGAACGTCTTCACAGAGTTCGTTTGTCGCTTGACAGAAAGCGATTTTATAGTCGTGTGTGTGTAAGTGTATGTAATCCATTTCATTTATATGTTAAGTTTATTAAATCTTTATTTATATTTAAAAAACTTAGGACTATATTTATCGAATGTTTTGTCATGTTTTAAATATTCTAAAATAATAGTCTCACCACAATCGTTTTTTGATATAATTTTATTACTTGAAAATTCCGATGATAATACCATATCAGAGTGTATCGTATTAGGATATAATGATACATAAGACTCCGTTGATTTTAGTGTTTGTGTATTTGAACCCAATAAGCGAGATATACTAGAGTAAAACGAAAACATGTTATTATTTATGTTTATTTTTTTATATTGTAAATACAAGATGGTTTCACTCCAGGACTTACCCAAAAAAGTACAGTACATTATAATAGATTCAAAATATGTAAATGGTTCAAATAATACATTTTCTATAGATCTAACACTTGAATCAAATTTACATTTAGAAGAAATGTCACAGGTATGTGGACTGAAACCAGTTGATTTTTATATCACACAGGTTGGTCAAGCTAATCCGAACTCTGATTCACATGTAAGTAGCGTTGCAAAATACGTTGATATTATATGTGAAGATGTACCAAAAAGAGCACAAATACTTGATGAAAGGCATGGGCAGGTTTTAGCGAGAGTACCATTAGAAAGACATTTCAATCATGGTTCACATACTATTATTAGGGATAAACAATGGAAAGGGTTTCAAAGACAAACAAACTTATTTAATCCCATATCTATACAAAAACTGAATTTTGAATTATACGAGTATCAGGAAGATACTGATTACGTTACTTTACAACCTGATGCAGAGTGGTATATGGTTCTCGAAATAACAACTATAGATGTAAAAGAAAAACCTATAAATAGAGAAGTTCAGATTCTCGAGGCTTTGCATAAACTTATCGGTAAGATAGATGAACTCAACATAAATGTCGAAAAACTTCCAGATAAGAATGATATTGAAAAAATGGAACAAGAAAAAAGAAAGAAAATCCCGTTAATCTACCTTTTTATATTTATAATGTTTATGGGTGGTGGTTATTACTTACTAAATCGCAAGGTTTCACAGCCAATGCCTATGCAGATGCAGCCGGCTTTTTAGCCGGCGTTTTCTTTGGTGTAGCCGACTTTTTAGCTGGTGTTTTCTTTGGTGTAGCAGCTTTTTTAGCTGGAGCTGGAGCTGGAGCTGGTGCTGGTGCTGGTGCTGGTGCTGGTGCTGGTGCTGGTGCTGGTGCTGGTGCTGGAGCTGGAGCTGGAGCTGGAGCTGGAGCTGGTGCTGGTGCCTTGATAATGTCGGCAATTTCTTTAATTATACCATATATTTCAGTTTTGTGAATTTTTGGTCTTTGAAGAGCATGTTCAATTTTTTCTCTGACAGAGTCCATCGCGTAATATATATAAAAGAAATATTATCTTTATACTAAATGTTATTCATAGGTCCAACTCTCCTGAGCGGAATAGGTCAACACTGTAAAAAATACATGGACCTTTTTCCCGTTGATGAACACACTAAATATTTAGAAATACACGATGAAATACCAGAGTCTGAACATGCATTTATATTCGCACTTCCCGTAAAGTATTGGTTAGACAAAATACCAGAAATTAAAAGAAAGGTGAAGCATGTAACATGTATGACGGTATGTGAAACAGAAACAGTGCACGAAGATTACGGTAATCTTTTTGATTTATTTGATAAAATTGCAGTACCAAGTGAATACTGTAGAAAAATTTTTAAAAGGCAATTTCCAGATAAACATTTTTTTGTAATACACGCACATATACCCGATAAAAGACCGTATACATTTTACCATATAGGTAATGTACACGATCCTCGTAAAAATTTTAATAAAATATTAGAGTGTTTTTTACGATTAAATAAACCAGATTCTAGATTAATTGTTAAAGCTACATGTAAACAACCCGTTAATATAAACTTACCAAACGTAACTGTTATAAACGATCTGGTATCTGACGAAGTTATGGAAGATATACATAGTAAATCAGATTGTTATGTAAGCTTCTCTTCATCAGAAGGTGTTGGTATGGGTGCAGTAGAATCTGCTATAAGAGACAAACCGGTAATAATAACAGATTATGGTGGAGCAAAAGAATATATAAAAACACCTTATACTATTAAATGTGATTTACAAGAAATACCGAGAGATGATTTTTTATACAAAGAAGGTATGCAGTGGGGAAAACCCAGTGTAGACCAGCTCATGGAATTCATGTTTGATGCTTACAATAAAAAAATAAGATATATGGATCATACGAAAACCCGAATGCTCACGTGTAAAAAAAATGTTTTACAAGAATTCATCGTTAATGTAATTAGTCATGAAGATAATGAGTCCAGTAAGAATAGCTCCGGAAGTCAGAGACCCCTTTTGAGCGATTAACATGGCAACAATTTCATCAACGGGTCCTACATTTGTTGGTTTTTTAAAAACTTCTGGAATGATTTGCGATATAGCGAGGTAAAGTGCCATTGATATTATAACGGGTCTGAGTGTTTCCTGATCTAACATTATTATTATAACAATATATTTATTTTTTATGACTATTATTATGTTTTTTGCAATATATTCCACACGTTGATTTAAAAGAGCATCGTTTACCACTCATTGTTATAGCCTGACATGTAATATTCTTATGTCGATTTACTATGTGTTTATCTGGAACCATATCTAAAAAAACTATTTTACTTTTCTCTCGTTTGTCATTGTACTTTTTATGAGATTCTCTAAGCTTATGAATACTTCTCACAAATTGTTCACATTTTTCCGGTTGGTTTTTGTATAGACCTCTAGCAATATCTAAATCATTTTTTTCATACAACATGTTCATTTATGTTTTGGTTTTGATTCCTGATATATATTACATATTTTGCAACTGAGGTTAAAAAAATACACATAATTATAACATTACATGTAAAATAATACCATATATATTCATATATACCCAAAAATGTTGTTAATAACATGGTAAAAATAATATATACTATGTACACAATAATACCGTAAATATTATTATTTTGTGTGCTATGTAATGGTAATATACATGCTAAACAGTTAACTACAGATATGATATTATCATATATAAGTGTATAATATATACTGATTATAACAATAAATAAATTCAACCAGTATACAATATCCAGTTTGAATATTTGGTATTCAGGTTGTTCTTGATTTTGACTTTCGATAGTGGGTAAAACTTCCAATACATTTGGTCTTTCTTCTTCGTGATTTATACCTATAACACGAGTTCCATCCGGTTGTCTAACTTCATTATAGTACATAAAAGAATAAATTGTTTTTCTTTTATGTATATTAATATTAAATGTAAAGGTAGATGTTACATATGCGATAATCCACTCGAACCTTATGTAAAAAGTAATAATTGGCAGGTAAGAGATTTAGTCAGGTTTTATAAAAGAAATGTATCACCGTTATTTTGTTACAATAATGTAATTTTTTACAAAATTTATAAACTAAAAGCTAAAAAAATATGTTATAGTTGTTTTAAACATGGAAATAAAAAAATAACATGTGAACAATTGCGTAGACGTGAATCTGGTCAGTTTAATTATTTTAATCGAATACCTTCTTTATCCGAAAAAGATATCAATAGTTGGTTTCAAAAATTATATAAATACATTAAAAAAAAATATGATAAGGATAGACCTATACCAAATTTTTATGAAGAAGATATTTAAAAAATATATACGTATGTAATAGTATGTGCGACGCAGTATCGGGTCCGAATACAGGAGCAATAATATCTTTAAATGCTATAGGAAAACAAGATACTTACCTTATCGAAAATGATACAGAAAAGTCCTTCTTTAAATATAATTTAAAACAACATTCAAACTTTACAAAGTTTCATAAAAGTACTAAAGTTATAAAACCAGGTGACGCTTCACCTTCATGGCCATTTAACAAAACAATAAAAGTCACTTTAAACCCGAGAAATATGGGTGATCTTCTATCTAATATGTATATATCGTTAGAATTACCAACGCTAACAATTGATAACCTGGGTGATTCTCCAAATTATAACTACACAGATCAGGTCGGAAGACATTTATTTAAATCCATAACAATGCGTATTGATGAAATGATAGTTGAAAAGTATCACGCAGATTGGGGTATTATTTATGACGAATTATATCTTGATGAATCCGAAAAAAGAACCAAAAGATATACAATAAATAGAAATATCGCAGAAGATACGTCTATAGAAAACATTAGTCTATCACGAAAAAAATCAAAGGTTTTTATACCTATACCATTTTTCTTTTCGCGAAAATACGAAAGTGATGAATACGAAACAAATAAACCAAATAGACCTTATTTTCCCTTATGTGCTATACACAAACAAAAAATAGAATTCGAAATCGAGTTTAACCCACAATCTTTTTTCACGGATTACCCCAGTAATATATCATTAGACTCTTTCGATATAGTTACCGAAGAAATATCAATAGACCCGAGTGAAAAAGTTTACATTAAAAATAATAAATATAATTTTATAACAGATATTGTTAAAAAACACCCTACATTAGAAATAAACCCGGGTGAAGTTGATAAAAAAATTGAAATAGTTGCAAACATACCCGTTAAAACACTAAATTGGTTTATTAGAAAAGAAAAATTTGAAAATGAGACTATAGCTCGAGAACCGAGTCAAGATAATACAACTGTAGATGGTTTATATACTTTTCATAACAGGTATAATATGTCTACACAAGATACTTATACTATACTAAATGAATTCTTTCACCCACCCATGCATTCTGCTAAAATACACGTAAACGGAGAAAATGTACCAAATATTCAAGATAGTGATCATAAGTATTTTAAATACACTGTTCCATTTACAAGTCGTTTATCTAGACCGTTCAGAAATATATACACGTATGCATTCTCGATGAATCCGATTAATGTGGAATCATCGGGAAGCTTGGACTTTACACAGTTACGTTCAAATAGAACTACTTTGGATATAAAAATGGTTCCTGATCTTACAGATACATATAACCTTCACATGTATTATGTTGGTTATCAAACATTTACCTTTGAAAATGGTTTCATGTCACTTGCTTATTAAATAATTGTTTTTTATGTTCTTTTATGTAGTCAATAATGTTATTTTTTATACACCATCTAATAAAATTTAACTGTGCAACAGTTGTACTAATTTTATTATTTGTACCCGGTATCGTATAATCTATTTTTGAAGATCGACAAAATGGATCAAATAATTTTTTACTATACCCATCTAAACTAGATTTATACGAACAGTGAACACTGAATATTTTACCATCACCCGTTTTATATGATAAATTATTTTTTTTACAATAATTTGTAATAAACCATTCGAGGTTACGCAATGATATACCACCAGATTTGTTTAGTATCTGATTAAGAATATCTCTATTATTTTCATGTTTATAAAAAGTATCTATAGAATGTAATAATATAGTAGATTTATTCATATTCTATAGACATGTACCTAAAACTTTAAACTATTTTTCATAAATAATCGAATGGATTATCGTCTATTTCTTTTACAGAAATATTCTCATCGTACGTTTTCATATTTTTCAATACTATTTTGTTTGTATCTTGTCCATTGACAACGGAAATATTCTGACTTTTATGGTTACTACAATAATCACCACAACCTTCTTGTTTGGGAGACATACAGTAACAACCACGTGTGTATCTGTTATTTTTACCATTTGCACCTTTTATACCTCTACATATAGGGTCATGATCTAAGCAATCTCTTATAGTATTGAAAGGTATTTTAGTAATTATGGACCATGATTCTAAGGTCGCATAAATAATTTTATTAGACTGTTTTTCTATATCACTCTTAATTTGTTTTATAGTATTAAAACTTAATATATCACATATAATATCTTTGTGACATACTTCACTAGTTTTAAAATCTAGGAGACTTTCAATATGTGGTCTCTTTGATAAAAGTTTTGTATAGACTTTACTAAGAACTTTATTAGAATATATTTTTATACTTTCATCCATAGCTTCTTTGATGTTTAATGGTAAATACATAACTATACTTATAATTAAACGTTTTTATTTTTTAACTACCTTTGCCCACATATCTGAAATTTTCCTCTGATTAGGATCAATTATATTTTTATTTTTTTTATCTGGTTTATTTTTTGTTATAAGTTCCCCAAATATTTCTTCCTTAACATTTTCAAATAAAGGTTCTATTAAATCACAAACGGGATTCAAAAACTTATTCAAAAAATAATAAGGGTAATCTATCGGTAAATTATTTTCTTCGACATATTTTGGATCTTCTGCTTTTTCATAAGCTTTTGCACGTGGATCATGAGTTTTCACAAGAATATATGGAACACGATCACCTGATTGTGGTTCCGACCCTGGCTGTCTTTCTCTCATCTTGTTTCTGACCTGGACGTGTGATAGATTTTCAGATTTATAAGAATCACTTAATTGTTGTGAAAGTATTAGTTTCTCGTTAGGTACTTCACCTTCTAATAACTCTATTGCACGTTGCATGGCGAGAGATTTAGGTGGTCCTGTATCACTGCTCTCTAAAATAACGTCAAGTAACTCTTTACATACCTCTCGCATATGTGGTGTATTATCTCTTCTAACTAATTGGAGACCCTTAACATCTATATAGTCCATGTTCATATTACCATCTTTACCCTGTGTCCAGAGTTTCGCAGCATACCTTTTCTTTGAATACAAAAAATATGGGCAATATACTTTCTCAAGTTCGAGATTGTTTGGTTTTTTAAATAAATGTGTACATTCGGACGCCGCGCGTTCACCAAGTTCCCAACTATACTTTATAGCTTCTTCACCTTTACGTTCACCGACATCAAATTCAACCATAACAGAATCGGTATCACCATACCTTACCTTTGCACCAGGGTAATTTTCCTCGACGTATTTTTTTGTATCGTCAATCATCATTCTCCCCTTTCGAGTTACAGAAGACGCAATTGGTACACATGGTAACATACCCTTGGATGCACCGGTGAAACCATATACGGAATTCATGGATACTTTATACGCCAACTGTTTACCATTATACATCTGTTGAAGAGATCCCGTCGAATTTGCCATATCTTTCTTTGCTTGTTTTCTGAATTGTTTCAACTCGAGTAAAATACTTGGTAATAAACTGGGTACATTTTGTACAAATTTAAATTTACCAAAGGTTTCAATCTCCAAATCAGGGTAATTAATCTTATTTTCATACTTAGCATCCATTATGAGTGTTGAATAGCACAGATTGTGTGCCATCATTATTGAAGGATATAACGCTTCAAAATCAAGTGCAGTTATAGGTGTGTAATATGCACCCTTTTGAGCATCGAGAACGGTTGCACCTTCGTATCCTTCTACCATACCTTCACCCCATGCAATTGTTGGAACAATGTAACCCATTTCCCTAGCTTTTTTAGTAAGTTGACTAAACACTTTAATTTGTTGACCTCTTTCTACTAGGTAAGAAAGAGGTACCCACGTCGCTTTTGCCATCTCGAGTAAGTTTATAAGTATACACAACTTAGATAAAAGTTTATGTGGTAATAAGGTATCTTTTATACAATATTCCGCGACCTCTCGTAATTTTACAGGATCTTCTTCAACAAAACGCGCAAACATTTCCTTAACGGGCATATCTATTTTGTTATCACCCAAATATAATTTAGATACGTTATCAAGTTTATAGGAATCAAGTTTATAACCCTTTTTTACTTCGTGAAATAAATCAAAAATAAATCGACCAGGTAAAGGTAATAATTTGAGTTCGTTATCACCCAGGGCACTTGAAGAAAGTTTCTTTGGTTTTATACTACACGTATATTCCCGAAATTTACTCATATTAAAAAAATTAGAACTACACTTCAACTTCTTAGCGCGAGTAATAATATAATGCAAATCAAACCCAAATATATTCCAGCCAGTTATTATATCAATATCCATTTTTTTTATGTAAACACTAAACGCTTCTAGCATTTCACGTTCACTTGGATAACTCAGTATAGTACAACCTTCTAAATCATCATCTGTTTTTTTATAACAGAAACAGGTCTTATCATAGGGTACATCTTTACCGAATGTACAAAGAGATACAGCGATCTGAAAACAACAGTCTCCATCTATATTTGCATCAGGGAACTTACCAGTTGAACTATTACATTCAATATCGAGAGAACATACAACGAAAGGTGCCGTTTCGGGATTATCAACAGGTTTTAATTTTTCCCAGTTCAAACAAAATTTATCAATGTCAACATTTGCGATATTATTGTCTTCACAATCATCACCAGAGTCAAGCCATCCAGTAGACTGTATACCACTCAAGTGCATTAATCTCAGGACGGGATCTAAATTAGATTCGAATACCTTTAGTTTAGTAACTTCATCAGGTAAAGTTTTTTTAAGTTTATACGAAGTAGTTCTACGTTCAGATAAAGTTTCAAATATAATTCTCATAAAACTAAACTCCTCATTGTTTTGAAATCCCCATACATCCTTTGCCATAACTATATCATATTCGATATTAAAGTCAGGACACAGTTTACATATTTTATTGTGCCATATAGAAGCCCATGATTTAGAATCTTGGCGCGGGAGTTTAACGTAAAAGTAAGGTTTAAATTCGGTAGTAAGACAGACTGATTTACCATCCCGCGTTTTACCAAATATACTTACCAAGTGCTTATTATCATCTTGGTCATCGTTTGCTTCCCATGTAAGAGCTTGAAAAACAACCATATTTCTTAATACGTTATAGCTCAATTTTTTTAATATACTATATTAATAAATATGTCAGCTGCTTTGATTGACCTCGTATCGGTCGGTGCCCAAGATGTCTATATCACAGGCGACCCCCAAGTTTCTTTTTTCAGACAAAACTA
>Ga0315316_10000458_pt1 | contig 27024 bp, 23 predicted proteins | sample M160m3416metaG_FD_203702 | JGI IMG/M metagenome (GOLD analysis project Ga0315316, IMG submission 203702) | Ammonia-oxidizing marine archaeal communities from Monterey Bay, California, United States - M1 60m 3416 | ecosystem: Environmental > Aquatic > Marine > Intertidal zone | place: USA... | reverse complement strand
ACATCGTTCGGAGTTGCCTGGACCTCCAGGTCGAGCTCCGCACGACCCGGTGTCTCGAGGGCGAGTGCTCACCCCTCTCGAAGTGTCCTGGCCTCGAACGCCTGCTCCCCTAGCCGGGCTCGGCTTGCGCCCTTCTCGGCTCCCACCCGGAGCCAGGCTCGGCCCCATCCCCGGAAACGATCCTTCCCACTCCAGCGACGACAGTCCGAGGAAGGTCCGGCGTACTCCGACTGCCGTGTAGACCGGCGTCCTCCAGGAGATTTCCGCTCGGCCCATTCCGCGTCGATGCCCGCTTTGGCGCCGACCGGCGCCGACCCTCACGGGCCCGCCGAACCGCGCACAAAGTTGCGGGGTCTGTCGCTTCGATTCCCGAGCCACCCCGGCGTGATCGTCTACGGCTTACCTAACACGCTCACCCCGGCGCGTCTCTTTTTTCGAACCACCGATCAGCCCGCTACCGCGCGACCTTCACGTCGCGCTTGTCGAGCTACGTCCGGAGAACACGATGCACCGCCCTCTTCGCCAGGTTCCTCTGCGCCTCGCCCTGCTGCTCCTACTCCTGCTGAGCTGTCCGGCGGGATCTGCCGAGTTGGGCGCGGGCCGAGTCCCCGCGGAGCTCGGTCACGGCGGGCTTCTCCTTCGGGCCGGAGGGCAATTGCGGGAAGCCCCCAATCTCTCCACCCACGTCGAGATCGAGGTCGTCGGGCTGATCGCCCGTACCCGCGTGACGCAACGCTTCCAGAACCCAACGAAGGAGTGGCTCGAGGGCGTTTACGTCTTCCCCCTCCCGGAACGCTCGACGGTTGACTCTCTCCGCATGTTGATCGGCGAACGGATCATCGAGGGGCGGGTCGAGGAGCGTGCCCGGGCACAGGCCCTCTACACCCAAGCAAAATCCGAGGGCCGCAAGGCTTCGCTCCTCGAGCAAGAGAGATCGAATATCTTCACGACCTCGCTCGCAAATCTCGGCCCCGGCGAGGCCGTCGAGGTCGTCCTCACGTACCAGGAAGACGTGCGAACCGATCGCGGGCGCTTCTCCCTGCGTTTCCCGATGGTCGTCGCTCCCCGTTTCGTCCCGGGAGAGAGACTCGTCCACGGATTCGACGGAACTGGCTGGGCTCGTAACACCGACGTCGTGCCCGATGCCGCGCGCATCACGCCCCCCGTCGCCGACCCGCAGTCCACGACGCAACGCCCGGTCACGATCACCGCGGAGATCAGCGCCGGCTTCCCGCTTCGCGAGCTCGACAGCCCCACGCACCCCGTCTCCGTCCGAGCTCGCCGAGGAAATCGCTACGAGGTTCGCCTCGAAGAGGGGGCCGTCGCCGCGAACGCCGACTTCGTCCTCCAATGGGAACCCGCCGTGGGCTCGGCCCCGAGCGCGGCACTCTTTCGCGAGCAATGGAGGGGCGAGCAATACATCCTCTTGATGGTCCTCCCCCCACCGGACGCCGCCGCCCGAGACGCGCGCGTCTCCCGGGAGACGATCTTCGTGATCGACACCTCTGGGTCGATGGGCGGCGCTTCCATTGGCCAGGCCCGTGACGCGGTCGGTTTCGCGCTCGGCACGCTCCAGGCCGAGGACGCGTTCAACGTGATCGAATTCAACTCGGGCTTCCGTTCGCTCTTTGCGAACAGTCGAGCCGCGACCTCAGAGGCCATCGCCCGGGCGCGAAGCTGGGTGATGGACCTGGACGCGGACGGGGGCACGAATATGGGCCCCGCGCTCGAGGCCGCCCTCGCCCCGGGCCCAGAGACGCGGGCCGTTCGACAGGTCATCTTCGTGACCGATGGCGCCGTCAGTGACGAGCGAGCGCTCTTTGGCGTGATCGAACGCGAGCTTGGGCGCAGCCGGCTCTATACGGTCGGGATCGGCTCCGCTCCCAACTCCCACTTCATGTCGAAGGCTGCCGAGTTCGGGCGTGGCACGTTCACCTATATCAGCCGTCCCGAAGAAGTCGCCGAGCAGATGAACGGCCTCTTCGAAAAGATCGACCATCCGGTGCTTCATGATCTCACGATCGACTGGAGGACGCAGGGCGTCGAGGCCTGGCCTTCGCGCATCCCCGACCTCTATATCGGCGAGCCCCTCGTCGTCGCCGCACGGCTCCCGAACGCCGCCACAGACGGACCGGGCCCCCTGCTTCGCGGTCGACGAGGCACGCAAGAAATCCACTTCGAACTCCCGCTGGTCGGCGGCGCCGACCACGAGGGCGTGGCGAAGCTCTGGGCACGGCGCAAGGTCGCCGCCCTGATGGACAGTCTCCAAGAAGGCGCGTCGGTGGACGCCGTCGCCAGCGAGGTGGCAGGGATCGGTGTGCGGCACCAACTGGTCACCCGCTGGAGCAGCTTGGTCGCCATCGACGTCACGCCGACCGCACCCGCCGGCGTCACACCCGACCGGCGTGCCGTCCCCTCCTTGCTTCCGAAGGGCTGGGACTTCAACAAGCTCTTCGGCAGAGAGCAACGTCGCTCCAGTCCCGACCCGCTCCCCACCACACCACCCAGCGCTCCCCCTCACGGACCGTGGCCCGGCGACCCGAACGCACGTAGCCGTAGGGCGGCGACGTCCGTCGAGATCGGCCAACCCCGGGCGAGCGTACAGATCGGCCGGCTGCCTCAGGGCGGAACCCCAGCGACGCTCTATGTTCTCCTCGGCTCCGGCCTGCTCGCCGGAGCGAGCCTGGTCTGGCGCAGGCCTGCACAGAAACGAGCCCCCGCAGAGCACAGCGGATGAGTCGACCGGCCCACGAACGAAAACCTCGGTCGACGCGAACGCGGACACCACGTCTGCGGAGAAAAAGGCTGGCGACAGCACTCGCGTTATGCGGCGCCGCGCTCGTGGCGCGGGGCCTCTGGATCCCCGCCAAGGCTCAGCTCGCTCAACATCTCATCGCGGGCGCGTGGGATCGCCGGCTCGCGGGCGAGGCCCGACCGCTCCCCTGGCCCTGGGCCGACACCTGGCCGATCGCGCGACTGACACGCCCCCGGTCTGGGCACGCGCCCCTCTACGTCCTCCGAGGCACAAGCGGCCAGAGCCTCGCCTTCGGCCCTGCCCACGTCAGCGCGAGTGCCGCGCCGGGCAGCCCGGACAACGTCGTCATCGCGGGCCACCGTGACACCCACTTCGCCTTCCTGCGCGAGCTTGTGGCCGGGGACGAGATCGTGGTCGAGAGCGACGCCGGCACGGCCCGCTATGCAGTCCAAGACAGCGAGATCGTCCACGAGTCGCGCCTCGACCTACTCGGCCGCACGGGGCGACCCGAACTCACGCTGATCACCTGCTTCCCCTTCGACGCCATCGTGCCGGGAGGGCCGATGCGCTTCATCATCCACGCCCGACAGATCAGCCCAGAGAGCCGGCCCAAGGCGCCCGCCCCCGAACCGAAGGCTGCCTCTCTAACGTCCCGGAGGTCATCGAGCCTGATCGCCCCAAACCCATTCGAAGGAGGCAGAATCCGCGGCGATCGGGGACACTCACACCATGCAGCGAATTCACCAGAAACGTCGTAATTCTCCGAACTTCCTTGTGTTTATAGCTCTGCTCACATCATGCTCGGCCGCCCCGGACGCGGACGGGGAAATGCCCCCCGTCTGCAGCTTCGAGGGCCCGCCGCGCGCCCGCGTGCAGTCGGCCTCGGCCCTGCTCGAATATTTCAAAACCTCGGCGAACTCGTTGGACTCTCTTCGCCAGGCTCGCGCGATCACGACCGTCCAGGTCGACCGATTGCCGAATGACCTGTCGAGCTTGCCCGCCCAACGCGTCGATCTCTTCCTACGACTCATGCTGCCCTCGGCGGTTGCCGTCAACGACGCGGTTGCCGCGGATCGCGTGCGGCTGCTGGCGCTCGAATCGAGTCCTACTTCGACGGAGCAAGACACTCTTTTTCTGGCCGACCTCAGCGAGCGGTATGGCCTCGCCACGCCCTCGGTCCCCGAATTGCTCCAGCGAGTGGACCGGATCCCCATCGGACTGCTCCTCGCCCAGGCCGCTGACGAGAGCGGCTGGGGCCGGTCCCGATTTGCCATCGAGGGCAACGCGCTCTTCGGCCAGCATGCCTCGGGAAATGCAGGGCCGTCGATCGCCGCGAAAGCCGCGCCGGTCCGCATGGCCGCCTTCGAGACGATTTGTGAGGCCACCCGCGCCTACGTGCTCAACTTGAACAGCTCCCGGGCCTATGCGGGACTTCGGTCTCTCCGAGCACAACGGCGCCGCGAGAACAAAGCCGTCTCGGGCCAGGAATTAGCCGGCGAACTCCTGCGCTACTCGGAACGGGGCGAAGACTACGTCCGCGATCTCCGGTCGATCATTCGCCACCACGGCCTCGATGATTTCAACAGGCTCTCCGGGACCGAACCGCGCGGCTGGATCCAGATCGTGCGATCCCCCGCCGAGGGTCCCTCCTGATCGGACACCCTCTTCGCCGAGCGGGCCGGCGGTCAGCCCTCGTGTCGCCGAGTGTCCCGATCAGAAGATCGGCCAGACCCTACTTTACGCGCCGGGGCCGATGATCGTCTGACCCGAGGCGGCGCGCCTCCTCCGTCCTGCTCACGTCCCGCTCTCGTCGAGGCCGAATCGTCGACGGTTCGATGGCCGCCGCCCCACCAAGATCAGCGTGGCGAGTCCCACGCCCACACCAAACCCCGGTTCGGGCACGGTGATGATCAACTGAGCCTGCAGAGAGGGATCCACCGCCGCTTCGAAGGAATGAAAGCCAATCGGTTCGGGGCTGGGATTGGAGAGCTTGAACCCGTAGTTCGGATGAGTTCCGGCGGCCCAGTCTCGAACCGATTCCGTCACGTCGAAGACGAGCGAACCGAAGGTATCGACTCCCGAGATCGACGCAAAATACGGACCCGCATCCGGATGGTTCGCGTAGTTCATCGTCGACTCGTCCCAATCTTCGAGCACCTCGTGAACACGGAGTTCGCCGTCCGGATCCGAGGGATCCCCATCGTGCGCGAACGTAAACGCGAAGACCATCACCAGGAAGGCATCGAGCACGTCCGCAACTTCGCCGGGCCCGGGCGGCACGTCGAGATCGAGGAGATCAGCGGGGAGATCAAATTTCAGAAACGTCTCCATGCTATGTGATTCGCCCGTTGTCTCGGTCGAAGTGAAGGCATACATCGTCGTATAGCTGCCCCGGACCAGGAGCGGGAAAAACGTGTAATAGCTGGAATCGGCGCCTTCGCTCCCAGGAGCGAGCGTGATGGTTTCCTGCGACGTGCTCGCACTCGGCCAAAAAAGCGTCGCGAGAACGAGAAAAAGTGTCGAGAGATTCAGCAGCAGCGAACGGTGGGAAGAAAGCATCATTGGAGTCTCCTGCTTTGGCTCGGGCGTGTGGACTAGAAATCGTGAGGCCATCGGTATCTCAGGCCGGCAAAGAAAGAGCGCCCTCGGATCTCATAGGAGTCGATGGTCATCTCGTCGGTCAGGTTCCGGACGTCGAAGTTGAGCGTCACGACCTCCGCGATGGGCAGCTGCAATCGCACGTCGACGACCCACGAGCTGCTCGTATGCTCCGTGCTCGTGAAGCCCGCCAGCCCGGTCCCGCTCGTCTCGCGGAGCGCGGCACCGCGAAAGCGCGCCACGGTCGAGAGCTCGGGCTCACCCAGGAAACGAGACAGGCGCCGCCCCCTCAGCCGCAGCTCGAGATCGACCGTGTGCTCGGGCTCATTGGGAAGCCGTTTGAGGTCCGGCATCACTTCCGAGTCGACATGCGTGTCCATGAGCGTGTACCCGACGCGCACGAGGGCCCAGTCCAGCGGCCGCCAGAACATCTGCCCCTCGACGCCGCGGGTTCTGACGCGCTCGAGGTTCTTCTGGACGAAGAGGTCCGCGCGGACGGGACTCTCGACGAAGGTCGGCGTCGTATCGCAGAGCGGGAGCGTAGGGAGTCGAGTGCAGAGAGCCTGCTCCTCCTCCGTCAGCGGCTCTCCCCCAAAAGGGATCAGCTCCGTGCCGACCTGGATCGATTCTTCGGGGAGGCGTCGGATCAACCCGTCGATCTCGTTCCAGAAACCCGTGGCCGAGAGCGAGAAGGCGTCGCCCAGGGCCAGCTCGAAACCTGCCCGCCAGGTATCGGCCTTCTCGGGGACGAGCTCGGGGTTGCCGGACAAGAAGTAGACGCCCCCTAGCTGGGCGACCACCGGCGCATAGAGATCGTTCAGAGACGGGTAACGGTCGGATCGGCCGTATTGCGCCCGGAGCTTCAGCCAGGACGTGGGTTCCAGGAGAAGGCCCACCTGAGGAGCCACCGCGGGATCGAAGCGTGTGTCCAATTGCAGCCGGGCGCCCGCCGTCAACGAGAACCAGTCCGTCATCCGCGCGTCGAGCCCGACGAAGAGTCCCCCGGTCGTCGCGCTCTTGTCGAAGGACCGATCCCCCGAGAGCGCCGGGACGTCCTCCTCGGGTTCGAAGTCCAAGGGCGCTTCGTCGAGCGAAAGGGAGAGCTGTCGCACGTCGACGCCGAAGTAGACGTCGAGATCGAAAAGGTCGAACACGAAATTGCGCGACGCCTCGACTTCACCTCGAAGCTCACGGTCGACGAGCTCCGTGCGGCGAGCGACGTCGTTTTCTGCGCGGATCTGATAGTAGGTGAGCACCGCCCTTGTCGAGAACGCGTCGGCGGGCGCCCAATTCCCCTCGACGGTCCCAACCCAGCGCGTCGTCTCGCTGCCCCCGATCGAGACGCCTTCGGGCGAGACATAGCGCTCCTCTTCGCCGCGCCAACCGAAGCGGGCGGCGCCCTCGCCCTCCCTCCCCATCCCGAAGGTCTGAGTCAGGTAGGCGTCGTCCACGCGCCGAACCGAGTCCCGCCCGCCGACGCCGACGAAGACCGCCTGACTCCCGCGCGGGTCGTATCCGCCGATCTCGTCGTGTGTGTAGGACGCCGCGGCCCCTCCTCGACTCGAGTTGGCCGCGGCCACGGTCGTCGAGAAAAGCCGCTTGTGCGCCGAGCCCATCACGCCCCACGCATCCGCCCGGAACCCTTCGACCGGCGGCTCGAGGGTTCTGAGGTCGATCACGCCGCCGCCCGAGTCGGGCCCCTGCCGCAGGCCCTGCGCTCCGCGCTGGATCTCTATCCGCCCGAGATTCGTGAGCGGCACGTCCGCGAGATCGGCCACGCTGCCAACGAACCCCGTATAGCGCTGACCGTTGACGAGAATGCGGGTGTATTCCGGCGGGAGGCCCTCGATCGAGACCGCGGCCCGCTCGCCCTGAATTCGCTGTGTCGTGCGAATTCCCGGCAGCTTGGCCACCGCATCCGCGGCGCTCAGGTTGGGCTGTGCTTCGATATCGAGACGTTCGAGGACCTGCATCTCGATTGCAGTCTCTTCGAAGACCAAGGGACGGCCCCCTTGAGACATCACCAGAAACTCCTCAGCGTCGGCGAACGGGTCGGACTCTGATTGCGCCCAAAGCGGAGCAGCAAAGAGCGAACACAGCGCCATGGTCCGCAATCCCCCATGCCAATGAACGCGCCCGTCGCTCGGCCTCCCCATGAAGACCCCCCAAAGAGTCCGCTGGCGGATCAGGCCCCTCGCCCACGGCGGTGCCACGCGGGCCGATCTACTTCGTGAGAATCAGGCGATTATTTCGCGTGAGCCGAAGCGTGTAGATCGCACCTTCGTGTTCGATCTGGACGATTCCGTCCTGCCCCAACAGGTCGGCGGCGATCAGCCTAGGGTGCGAATTAGCGTCGTTCGTTTCGATCAGTTGGCCGGATGTCATGCGATTGTTGTCCTCTCGATCGGTCCCCAGCGCCGCCCGTCCCGGAGCCACCCAGCACAGCGGCCGACCGGGGGACGGGGTGGGCGAGGCAAACCCCGGCGCGCGGGGACCTTCCTGGTTGGAGCCGGAATTCCTGTCGATTCCCCGCCCCCATACCATTGATATTGAAATTCAATTTCAATATGATCAAAAAGCGCGTCGGGCGCAAGGGGCTAAATCAGAAACCGGAAGGGCCTTCGACCGAGGGGGCCCGCAACGAGGCAATGCAGAAATGTCGGCACCGCAATGGAGCGCCCAGCGTTATCTCGACCTGCTCCAACAGCTCGGCCGACTCCGTGTGATCTCCGTCTCCGGTCCGAGTGTCTTCGAGGCGCTCTGCCACGCGGGCCCTTATGAGGAAAGAGGCGGCTCGCTCAACATGATCACAGAAGAGTTTCATTGGCATCTGGACCGAAAACGTTTCGGTTGGCTGCAGTCCCACGACGAGACTCATGCCCGGTCGAAGCGCCGAGTCCTCTACTTCGGACTCTACGAGCGACCCGAAGCGTCGCCCTTTCTCAGGGTCTACGTCTATCGCCCCGCCCACGAGGAATTCGACCCGACGGTCGAGGCCGCGTTCCTTACCGCTCACGCCGAGCTCAGAAATGGCCAACCCGTCAAGTTCGGAGAAAGTCAATGAGACGAACGACTTCCTGGCTCGTCCTGGTCCTGCTCGTCGAGTTTCTCCTCGCGGCGTCATTCGCAGGGTCCGAACAGGCCAACCCGCCACAGCGCGTTGCCACCCTCCTCCCTTTCGTCGAGGACGCGCTCGCCTTCGCCGAGGAGCGAGCGGATGTCGTCGCCAGCGTTCGCCGAAGTCTTCACGAGCCGATCGCGGCAGGCCTCGTCGACCTCGGCAACCCCCACTCTCCGAACCTCGAACGGCTCGCCGAATCACGCCCCGACCTGGTGATCGGAGACCGCTCGCTCCATGCCCGACTCGCGGAACCGATCTCACGGCTCGGGGCACGGCTGCTCCTGCTCGACATCTCGGGTGTCGACGAAACTTTCGATTCTCTCGAGGCGGTCTCTGGCGCGGTCGGACGTAGCCCGACGCTCGAAAACCAGATCCATGCCACCCGCAGCGAGATCGATTCACTGAGCGTGGATGCCCCCGCCAAAATTCTGGCCCTCTTCGGAACCCCCGGATCTTTCTTCGTCATGACGGATCGAGCCTGGCTCGGGGACCTCGCGCGCAAGGTCGGCTTCGAAAACGTCTTGGCCGACGGTCAGCAAGAACGCTTTCCCGGCCTGGTTCCCGTGAGCGACGAGGTGATCGCGATGGCGCGGCCCGACCTCGTCCTGCTCGTGGCCCATGGCGACCCCACCCGGATCCGCGCGGAACTCGTGCGGCGGTCCGAGCAAGGCGGCGCCTGGGGCAACCTGAGCGCGGCGCGGCTCGGCGTCCATGTCCTGGACCCCAATCTGTTCGGCGCCAACCCCGGCCTGAAGCTGAGTCTCGCCGCGCGTGCGCTCGTCCGCCTGGCGGACTCGCCCACGACACCTCTCCCTTGAACTCCTTCTACTGGCAGATCCGGTCGCGCAGCGAACTCTTCCTCGGCCAGCCCGCCGCCTGGACCCTGCTGACCGCAGCGGCGCTGGGGGTCGCGGTCGTGCTGGCGACCGCCGAAGGCGCCGTCGACCTCCCCTTGACGGGACTCTGGTCCGCGATGAGCAATCCCGAAGACCCCTTCCATACCGTCGTCTGGAACGTTCGACTGCCCCGGGTGGCCTGCGGCGCGATCGTCGGCCTGGATCTCGCGCTCGCCGGGGCGCTGCTCCAAACCGCCGTCCGCAATCCGCTCGCAGATCCGGGCATTCTGGGTGTGACGGCGGGCGCGGGGGTCGGCGCCCTGTGCATTCTGCTCTTCGCCCCGGGCCACTCGGACTGGGTGCCCTGGGCAGGTTTTCTGGGGGGCGGCGCGACGGTGTGCTTACTGCTCGGCCTCGCCGCAACCCGCGAAGGTGAAATGAGCGCGCTGCGGATCGTGCTCTCCGGGGTGGCCATCCAGGCCTTGCTCTTCGCCGTGATCGGCCTGCTCACCTTCGTCTTCGCGGACCGGGCACCGGCCTTCGCCGCCTATGTCGCCGGCTCCCTCAATGGACTCGGTTGGGCGGATGCCCAGCGCATGGTTCTTCCGACCCTTCTGGGCTTGATCGTCGCCGCAGGTTTTCTGAGAACGCTCAACCTGCTTCTTCTGGGCGACAGCGCCGCGAGTGGCCTGGGTCTGAACGTCACGAGGGCGCGCATGGCGGCCGCCTGTGTCGCGGCGCTCTTGACGGCCGCGGCGGTGAGCGCCGCGGGCCTCGTCGGATTCGTCGGGCTCGTCGTCCCCAACGCAATCCGACTGGTCGTCGGCCCCGAACATCGGGCACTGCTGCCTGCGAGCGCCCTCGGCGGCGCAGCCCTCGTCGTGTTCGCAGACCTGATCGCGCGAACCGCACTCGCGCCCCTGGAACTCCCCGTCGGTTCTCTGCTGGCGCTGATCGGGGGACCTTATTTCCTCTACTTGCTCTGGAAGAAAATCGCATGAGACCCTCGGCCCCCGCGATCGAGGCACGCCGGCTTCACGTCCGCTATCCCGGGGTGGACCGAGACGTCCTACGAGATGCCTCCTTGAGCGTGGCCGAAGGCGAGATCATGGCTCTCGTCGGGCCGAACGGATCGGGGAAATCGACTCTGATTCGCGCGCTCGGGCGCGACCTCGACCTGCGCAAGGGAGACGTCCACGTGTTGGGCAGGCGCCTCGAGGATTATGCTAGACGCCCCCTCGCCCGTGTCCTGGCCCGCCTCCCACAGGACCCCGTCAGCCCAGAGGGCCTCACGGTCGAGGGCCTCGTTCGTTGTGGCCGCCATCCTCATGTGGGCGCCTTCGCCCCCCATGGTCCTCGAGACCGTGACATCGTGGCGGAGGCACTCGAGGCCGTCGAAATCGCGGACCACCGAACCCGCCCCCTCGAGTCCCTTTCCGGCGGCGAACGACGACGGGCGTGGATCGCCATGGCGCTTGCTCAGCAACCGCGTCTGTTGCTCCTCGACGAGCCGACCGCGGCCCTCGATCTACGTCATCAATTCGAATTACTCGAACTCCTGCGCAACCTGAACCGGGCACGAAAGACGACCATCGTGTTCTCGGTCCATGATCTCGAACACGCGGCCCGGATCGCGGATCACGTCGCGGTACTCAGCCGAGGCCGTATCTATGCCGTGGGACGACCGCAGCAGGTCCTCTCTGAAGAAACCCTCCTCGACGTCTTCCGCGTCCATTCAAAGATCACCGCCGAGGGCGACACCCTCACGATCTCCACCCTTGGGCCGGGAGATCCCCTCCGAAACTTTTGAGGTCGCTCGCCGCGTTTCGGCGACGAACCAGGGAGAAAATCCAACATGGCGAGCGAGCCCAATCCCCTTCCCCGTGAGTTTCTCCACTGGCAGGTAGCACTTCGCCTGCACACGATGAGGGAACGCAACGGAGCGCCCCACGTCGGGGTCGTCCCGACCGTCGCGGTCAAGCGACCGGGGGCCCACCTCGGTGTCGTCCAGCACAGCATCGTCTCCGGCCTACTCCCGAACCGTCGCGCCCTCGGCGTCCGGACCGAGGAATTCCAATCACTCTACGAGTCCCATATCGGGGGGGGGGCCCGAGCGGTCTACGACAAAGGGGTCGACTACCTGCTCGATTACTACGCGGAATGCGACGACTTCGACCCGGGCAGCATCACCTCGCTCGTGCCGCTGGACTCCCCCCTCGTGGAGGCCCTTCGCGCCGAGTCGAAATGCTCGCTGGTCTTCAACGTCTTCAGCACGGAGGATCCGGGCACCCTGGGCCAGCCGCGCTGCCTACAGATCGATTGCCTCGTAGACGTGCTCTCGTCGGGCCCGGTCTACGACAACGTCTGGTGGCACAACACGATCTTTCACGGAATGGCCGACGAACACGTGGTCCTCCATTTCAAACATCAGCGGAGCTGGGACACACGCTTCGGGGGCTTGCAGGCCCTGTAGGCGCCGTGCCCTCCCCCACGGGAGCAACCGCCCCTTTTTAAATGAAAATGATTTTCATTTTTATTAAGAAAGGTTATTCTGCTCCCCTAGCAAGCAAGCGCCAGCCAAACATCATTCGCACGAGCATGTCGAGGCTCAAGAGGAGCCCTTCGCTCGCACACGGAGAGAATCAATGCTGACGCTGAACCGAGCGACGAGCCGGCGAGCTGGCGCCGCCCTACTCGTCCAAATCATGCTCCTCACCCTCACCGCGGGAACGGTTTCCGCGGCCTTCATCGCGCCCCAGGACTACTCGATGTGGACCCGCGGCGATGCGGAGACCACCTATCAGTTCTGGGACGGGTTCCAGAACCCCCTACCCGACGGGCCCGATGTCGACCAGAACGCCAACGGGGTCGCCACGACGACCACCACCGGCGGCATGGTCATCGGCAGTGCCAGCCTCTACTCACCCGGCGGCCCTCAGACCCTGGACATCACGATTCCGGACTTCAACCAGGCGGGTACGACCTCCGTCCTCCTCCAGGTGAAGACCACGGGCAGCGAACTCGATCCCGCCAGCCTGAGCTTCGGCGGCACCCTCGGCTACGCCTACACCCACGAGATCTCGCGCATCACGGAATCCTCGGGCTTCGGGCCGGTCCAGACGGTCGAGACCCTCTTCACCTTCCACGGGCTCCCGACCAGCTCGGCCTTCGTGATCAGCTTTAGCGCGCCGGTTCATAGCTCCGTCCAGAGGATCGCGGTGGACACGAACCTCGTTCCCGTCCCGGAGCCCGGCACCGCAACCCTCTTCGGCCTCGGCCTGGCGGGCCTCGCGGCCTCGAGGCATAGACGAGCATCGACTCCGAGAGGCATACCCGTGCACCGCTGAGCCCGATTCGCACTCGCCCAACGCCCGCTCGCGCCGGACTCCGCCACGAGCACCCGATCAGGCCTGGGCGAGATGCGGCGCGGCCGACGCAGAGGCCCCGGCCCTCCCGACCGGGACCTCTGCTCGTTGCTTTCGCGCTCGGAGGCGGGCGCCGTAGGACGCTTCGCTTCCCCAGATCGCCGCCCACCGCCCCGCGCGCCTGCAGGTCTCGAGGCCGGATTCGAGTCGGGTTCCTCGGCCCGGAGCTGGTCGCCCGCGCTGGGTGTCGATTATGCTGAGCCTCCAGAAGAATGACCGGCGGGTGCTATCCCTGCCGGATCGACTGGCGAGCGCAACCGAAGCTCGCACGGGAGGGCAAGCGAATGGGACCGTCGGCAGTCCGAACCGCCGGGATCGATCATCTCCACCTCAACGTCTATGACCTCACCGCGGCGATCGAGCTCTTCACGGGCCTTTTCCAATGCCAGCATAATATTCCCCTCTACATCGACTCCGTAGACGGAACGAACTCGATGAACAGCCTGGGAATCGACGTCATCGCGCCCGCGTCCGAGGACGGCTTCTACGCACGCATGATGAAAAAGGCGGGGGGCCAGGGCATGTCCGCCGCGGCGTTCTATGTCGAGGACCTCGACCAGGCGACACGCCACGTTGCGTCCACCGGATTGCGGGTGATCAGCGAGATCGGATTCCCCGAGATCGAGCGGCAGACTCAGTTCCACCCAAAGGACCTCTTCGGCATGTCGCTCGAGCTCGCCTATCTGTATCCGGACGCCAAACAAAAGATGATCGCGCTGCGCGAGAAGCAGGCCGAGCAGGAAGGCACGACGCCAACGATCCCGCCCCAACCGGGCGCGGTCCCATCGGCTGGGATTCATCACGTGCGTCTGCGGGTTCCCTCGGTCGAGGCCCTCGACATCGCGATCCAGCGCTTCGAAAGCGCGTTCGAATGCGACTGGGAGCGAATGGAGAACGGTCGTGCGGCCACGTCTTCCCTCGACGTCCACCTCCTCGTGAGCGACGATGGAAGCCAGGGGATCGATGGATTCGGCATGGCCGTTCCCGACCTCGAGCAGGCGGTCGCGCGCGCAGTAGAGATCGGCCTGAGACCCGTCGGTCCACCCGATTACCTCGGCGACCGGGAAAAAGCCATGAGCCTGTCGCCTGAAGACTGCTTCGGCCTCCATCTCGTCCTCGTCGAGAACGACGAAGAACGCGAACATCGACATCACTAGACCCGGGAGCCCCATGGACGACCTTCAGCGATGGAATGCGAACGAGTCGATCCGGCGTGTGGTCGCGCTCTACGCGCAGCTTCTCGACTCGGGCCGGCTCGAGGAATGGATCGACCTCTTCCAGGAAGAGGCGCGATTCCGCGTCTACGGACAAACTTTCGCGGGCCGCGCCGTGATCCTCGACGAGATTGGCGGGATGCAGCCGCCTCCGGATCGGCCGGTCAAACACGTCTGCCTGGTTCCGGTCATCGACCTCCAGGGCGACGACCGGGCGCTCGCCTGGACCGATTTCAGCGCCTTCGCGACCAACGAAGAGGGCCGGATCGAGATCGCGACGATCGGTCGCTACTACGACGACCTGGTCCGCGAAAACGATCGCTGGCGCTTTTCGTCGCGGACGATCGTATTGGCGGGAGAAGCGCCGCCGCCCGATCTCGTGCCGAGCCCTTCCTCCTAGGTTTTTCCCAACGCGATCGGAGAAGACGATGACGCTTCGAGTCATTCAGTGGAATACGGGGATCGTCGGATCCGCGGGTGTTCGGGCCATCCAGGCCCATCCTGAGCTCGAACTCGTCGGTTGCCATGCCTGGAGCCCCGACAAACAGGGCCGGGACGTGGGCACGCTGTGCGGGCTCGCACCGATCGGGATCAAAGCCACCTCGGACATCGACGCGCTCCTGGCGCTCGAGCCCGACTGCATCTTCTACACGCCGCAATTCCCCGACGTCGCTCTGATGACGCGCATCCTCGAAGCGGGGATCAACCTCGTTTCGACCTCCTACTTCATCACGGGCCGCAGCTTCGGCCAAGCAGAGGCGGCTCGACTCGATGAGGTCGGGCGTCGCAGCGGCGCATCGCTCCATGGGACCGGCGTCAACCCGGGCTTCGCCAACCTCTTCGCGCTGCTCTCGGCGGGCGTCTGCCAGCGAGTCGACCGGATCTCGGTTCTCGAGTCCGTCGATTCGACCCATTATGGATCGGCCGAAACCTGGCGGGCCTGCGGCCTGGGCCGTCCCGTCGACGACCCGGAAATCCCCGCCATGGCGAAGGCGACCACCTCCGTCTTCCAGGACGCGGTCGAGATGATGGCGGCGGCCTTGGGCAGTGAGCTCGACGAGATCCGCTATGACGTCGAGTTCGCCGCGGCGACCGAGACGGTCGAACTCGGCTACATGACGATCGAGAAGGGCTGCGCCACGGGCATGCGGCAATGCTGGTCCGGCCTCGTCGCCGGCCGCCCCCTGATCGAGCTCCCGATCGTCTGGACGCTCGGCGACTCGATGGAGCCCCGCTGGCCCGTCGAGAACGGCTACATCATCGAGATCGACGGTCTCCCCTCGGTGCGCAGCCGGATCGAGATCCTGCATCCCGAGAGCGAGTCGGGGCCGGACTTCGGGATGAACACGGCCCTGCCCGCGGTGCACGCGATCCCGCAGGTTTGTGCGGCACCCCCGGGCATCGTGCTCGCACACGATCTTCCTCTACTGACCGCCCGAAGAATGACGCGTCGGTAGGGCAAGGTCCCGCCAGGCCCCCGCCCTCCTGTCGACCCTTCAGCGCGTCATTTTTTGAGAAGCTGGTAGGCCCTTTGGATCTCCTGGGACTTCTCGTGGGCCACCTCCTGAAGTGCCTCTCCCAGGTGCGCGACCTTGTCGGGGTGGTACTCGCCCATGCGAGCGCGATAGGCCGCCTTGATCGCGTCGCTCGAGGCGGAGCGGTCGATGTCCAGGATGGCATAGGGATCGAAGCCGTCTCGCCCCGCCGCACGCCGATCAAATTCGGACGGATCAGGCCCCGGCGCAGCTCCGGCCCGAGGCCCCGCACCGAAACCCGAGTTGGACTCCGAGTTGGACGCCGAATTGAATTGAACGCGGCTTCGATAGAACCAGGCAGCCCACGCCGCCAGCAGCAGATCGTCGACGCGCCCCGGGAGTCCCAAGAAATCGGGAAACAAGTCGAAGGGAAAAACGAAGTAGGCGAGCGTGAAGACGATCAGCCCGACCGCGAGAACTCTGGGCTCAATCTTGTCCAACATGACTCGACCTTAGCACCACCGGCATGAGGATAATGAGCCCCTCCCTAAATCTCGAAACCGAGATTCTCGCGGAGCGTCTCGGCTTCGTATTCGCTCCGGAAGAGTCCCCGGTCGACGAGAATGGGAAGGACCTCCTGCGTGAACTCGCTCATGCCCGTCGGTAGGACTGGACAGTCGAGCATGAAGCCGTCCACCGCGCCCGCTTCGAACCAGCCTTGCATCGTATCTGCGATCTCCGTCGCCGTCCCGATGAACGCATGTCGCGGAGTCGTCGTCCCGATCGCCACTTCGCGCAGGGTGAGCCCACCCTGCCTCGCTCTTTTCTTGATCCCGTCGGTCGCGCTCTGCCAGCCCCCGCGGCCCCTTTCCCCTAGATCGGGGAAAGGACCATCGAGGTCGTAGCTGGACCAGTCGAGGTCGTCGAAGAAACGGCCTAGATAAGCGAGCGCGAGGTCGATGTCGACGAGCTCCGCGATCGCTCGAAACTTCTCTTCGGCTTCGGACGAAGTACGTCCCACGATCGGCCCGATCCCGTTCAGGACCGAGAGCTCTCCCCGACTGCGCCCGTGCCGACTGGCCCGAGCGTGGATGTCCTGACGAAAGCGGACCCCCGCCTCGAGCGTCGGCTGGACCGTGAAGATTGCATCCGCGCGGCGCGCGGCGAACTCGCGGCCCGCCTCCGACGACCCCGCCTGGAAGAGTACCGGCTGACCCTGCCGGGACCCAACCAGGTTCAGCGGCCCCGCAACGGAGAAGAACTCTCCCCGGTGGTTCAGAGCGTGCAGCTTGCTCGGGTCGATGAAGCGGCCGCTCTCTCGATCCCGGAGAAAGGCATCCTCTTCCCACGAACGCCAGAGGCCTTCCGTCACGTCGATGAATTCGTCGGCCATCCGGTAACGCACGTCATGGTCCGGATGGTCCGTTCGCCCGTAATTCGCGGCGCTGCCCGCGAGGGGCGAGGTCACGATATTCCATCCCGCCCGTCCTGCAGACAGGAGGTCGATCGTGCCGAATTGGCGGGCCACGGTGAAGGGCTCGCTGTAGGTCGTCGAGAGGGTGGCAACCAGTCCGATCTGCCGGGTCATCGGCGCGAGCGATGCCAGCAGCGTCAGCGGCTCGAAGCGAGTCAGAAAATTCGGGTGGGATTTTTCTGAGATATAGAGCCCGTCGCCAAAAAAGACGAAATCGAGCTTCGCGGCCTCTGCCTGCCGCGTCATCGTCAGGTAGTGATCGAAGTTGACCGCGCCGTCGAGTACCGAGGATGGATGGCGCCACGAGCCCATATTGCTGCCCGTACCCGACAGAAAAGTCCCAATCCGAAGCTGCTTTCGAGTCTTGGACCCGGCCATCACGAGAGCCTATCACGCGCGCACCGGCGCCAGCCCTTTCTTTCGGGGCCGCCCCCACTTCGCCGACTGCACGCCGCTCGTTGACGAGGCCGCTCTTCTCGCCGAACGAGAGGGTGGCCCCCACAACCCGCTGAATCGACTTGGGCTGGTCTCGAAACTCAGCGAAGCACCTCCTCCCCGTGTAGCGTCTCGATTTCCTGCGGTGAGAGCCCGAGAATCTCCGACAGCACTTCATCGCTATCTGCGCCAAGCACCGGCGCCGCCCGGCGAACCCCGTTGGGCCGATGACGCATGACATACGGGATCCCCACGTGCTTGCGTGACCCGACCTCTGGATGGGGCAGCTGCTCGATGAACCCACGAGCGTTCAGATGTGGGTCCTCTACGATGTCCTCCGCCGTGAATGCGGGGAAGACCGCGAGTCCGAGGGCTTGAAGAGACCGCGTCAACTCCCAGCGGTCGCGCCCCCGAGTCCGAAGCGACACCGCTTCTTCGAGAGCGTCCTCGTTTTGCTTGCGATCCTCCAGCCGCGCAAAGCGGGCGTCCGACGCGAGCTCGGGCGCCAACGCACTACACAGCACCTGCCACTCCTCATCGCTGCGAATCGCAATCGAGACCCAGTCATCCTCGCCCTGCGCCGCAAAGAAGCCGTGCGGCGCCATCCACGGGTCGCGGCTCCCCTGCCGGGTCGGCTGTACGCCGTTCATCGCGTGGTCCATCCAGCCTTCGAGCGAGAATGCCGCCGTCGCTTCCCATAAGGAGATGTCGATCCGGGCCCCGCGCCCCGTTGCTCTCCGCCGCTCGAGCGCAGCGCAGACCTCGAGCGCAGCGGTGATCCCCGCGGTGGGGTCCGGCATCGAGACGCCAATTTCACTCGGCCCCGCCCCAACGAAGCCATTCCCCACCGCCAATCCCGTGAGCGGCCCAATCGCCGGGCCGTACCCCATGTAGCGGGCGTAGGGGCCGGTTTGGCCATAACCGCTGATACTGGCCATGATGAGCCGGGGGTTCGCCTCCGACAGGCTCGCATAATCAAGACCCAATCGGTCCATCACGCCCGTCGCGAAGTTTTCTACGACCACATCCGCTTCCGCAAGGAGTGCGCGCAGGAGTTCGATGCCACGCGGCTGCGACAGGTCGAGGGCAACGCTCCGCTTGCCCTGATTCCATTGATTGAACATCCCCGTGGTGTTGAGCGTGCGCTCGATTCCAGGCGGATGAACAGGCAATCTTCGGTAGAGGTCCGGACGTCCCGCCGATTCGACCCGAATGACCTCCGCACCAAGGTGCGCAAGGTTCATCGCGCAGAAAGGCCCTGCCCAGGCCCACGACAGATCCATCACGCGAACCCCTTCGAGCGGACGACCGCTTCGCGTACCCGCCGCAGCCGCGGGGCGGGCCGGGAGCTCGCCCGCCAGAATCTCCTCGTCGTGCTCCCCCAACAGCGGCGCCGCACGTCGAATCGGCAGACGCTCCGCGTCCGTGACGGGGACAGGGGCCAGGTGGGGAAGGACCCCAGCCCGCGCATGGGCCACATCCGAAAAGAACCGCCTCTCCGCCAGGTGCGGCGAGTCCGCCATCGTCGCAGGATCGAGAACCGGCGCGGCGCAAATCCGCTGCCTCTGCATCGCGTGATAGGTCTCAAAGCAATCACGCTCGGCGAGCCACTCCTGCAGCAAGCCATGCAGCACGTCGTAGTTCTCACCGCGCCCTCGTTGTGTGTCAAAAATCTCCAGCGTGGCCCATTCAGGGCGGCCCATGAAATCTACCAGCCGGTCCCACTGATCCGGTTCCATACAAGCGATGAAAAGCGGTCGATCGCGGCACTCGAAGATGCCCCACGGAATCAGCAGCCGCGTGCCATAGCGCGTCGCGACGACTCCCTGATAGCTGTACTGAGGGATCGCATTCTCGAGTACCGATGCGGTGTACGCCTGCTCGGAGAAGTCGATGAATTCACCCACCCCGGTCTCATGCGCAGCCGAGACCGCCGCCATCGCAGCGGTCGCGCCGGCAACGCCCGACATCAGTGCGCATTGGTGCCCATAGACCTTGAGAGGCGGGAGATCCGGACGCACCGTCGCGGCAGGACACAAATTCGCCCATCCCCCCGCACTGCTGACCGTCAACTCCGTCGCTTCCCACGCCGCGTACGGCCCTGTGGCACCAAAGGGAGTCAGTGAGAGCGTGACCAGCTCGGGCCGGCGTGCCGCAAGCCGCGCGGGGTCGAGCCCGAGCCCCTCTGTACGGGACGGGGAGAAGCTGTGGATGAGCACATCGGCCCATTCCACCAGCGATAGGAGCGACGTCCGCCCCGCCGCGGTGTCCAGATCGATACAAACACCACGCTTGTTCGTATTCAGTGCAAGGAAGAGCCCACTACGCTCACCATCGGGTTTGTGATCCGGGAAGGGCCCACGCTGCCGCGCCGCGTCTCCAGCCGGGCCCTCGACCTTGATCACATCGGCACCCTGATCCCCGAACATCCGTGCAGCAAAAGCGGATGACACCCCGTCGCCCAATTCGAGAACGCGTAATCCTTCGACTCCCGGTAGGCGCTCGTCCTCGCTCACTTCTCCGCTCTCCTATGAAATTCCACACGCGAGGCTATCACGACCCCGGGACACCGCCGCAACCCAAAAGGTCCGTCGGCGATCACAGAGCCCCTGGCCACGCTCCTGTCGCCCTCGCCGGAGCTTCGCCGCCACGAGGACATTCTGCGTTTGGTCGACCGATTCCAACCAAGAGGGTGTATTCCGAGGGCCCACCCCATGCACTCTTCGAGATGTACCATGATCGCTCCCTCACCCATTCCCTCGAGGACGCCATGCCCGATTTCGACGTATTGATCCGCAACGGAATCATCATCGACGGCAACCAGACCCCTCGTTTTCAAGCCGACCTCGGAATCTCCGACGGGCGCATCGCCGGCATCGGCCGACTCGGCCGTTCGAGCGCAACGCGCGAGATCGACGCCTCCGGACTGATCGTCGCACCCGGCTTCATCGACCTGCATACCCATTACGACGCGCAGGTTTTCTGGGATCCACATTGTTCGACCTCAGGCTGGCACGGCGTCACCTCCGTCACCGTCGGCAACTGCGGCTTTGGTCTCGCGCCCGTCTCCGAGCCCGCGCGAGAGCGCGCGATGCGATCACTCACGCGGGTCGAGGCCATTCCGATTGCCGCCATGCGAGAAGCACTGCCCTGGGACTGGACGGACTTCCCGGGATTCATGTCCAGCATCACGCACACCCCGAAGGCCATGAACCTCATGGTTTTTGCCCCGCTCTCGCCCTTCCTGATCGAGGTCATGGGATTCGAGCGAGCCAAGGCAGGCGAAAGACCCACGCCGGACGAACATCGTGCACAGCGTAGGCTCCTGCACGAAGCGATGGACGCAGGCGCTTGCGGTTGGTCCGCACAGGTGATGCCCCCCGACGGGCCTCAGGCCTTCCAACTCGATTTCGACGGCACGCCCATGGTGACCGATGTCATGCACGACGAGACCCTGCTCGAACTCGCCGAAGTGCTTGCCGAACGCAATGAAGGGTTCATCCAAGCGACGATCGCGCTACCGGACCCCGCGCATCAGGTGAAACTGATCGAGCAGATCGCCCAGACGAGCGGGCGGCCCTACGTCTTCAACGCCGTGCATCCGAGCTACCTCGCTCCCGAATTTCACAAACAGGCCATCGCCTGGCTCGACGACTGTCGCCGACGCGGCCTGCGTGTCTACGGACATGCGACGACTTCGCGGGTCGGACAGGTCTTCGAACTGCAGGACTTCAACATCTGGGACGCGAGCGAGGCCTGGCGCGACGCCACCATGGGGAGCCGCGAAGAACAGAAAGCGAAGTTCGCGGACCCCGAGCGAAGACCCGCCCTGAGAGCAGCGGTCGTCACCACGACGCTACCGATTGGCATGACCGAAATCCTCGAAGTCGCCCTTCCCGAACACAAAGAGTACGAGGGCCTGACCGCGGAGGAGGTCGCGAAGCGGATGGGAGTGCCGCACGCGGCCGATGCGATTCTCGATTTGGCCGTCGCCGAGGATCTCGCAACGGTCTTCCATGCCCGGGGTAGCAACGACTTCCCCGGTGCGGTGGAAGACGTGCTCGCCCACGAATTCCTGATGCCCGGCTTCTCCGATGGAGGTGCCCACACCAAGACGTTTACGGCCGGACGATTCACGACGGAGATCATCTCCGAATTCGTGCGGGACGCTGAGATGTGTACCCTCGAGCACGCGCATTGGCGGCTCTCCACATTGCCGGCACACGTCGCGGGCTTGCGCGATCGAGGCACGCTCGAAGTCGGTCAGGCCGCAGACGTGATCATCTACGATCTCGAAGCGCTCTCGGTCCTCCCCGTCGAGATCGCGCACGATCTGCCCGGCGACGAATGGCGCCGTATCCAACGCGCGCGCGGATATCGATATGTCTTCGTCAACGGCGAGCTCACCCTCGAAGACGACCGCGAGACCGAGGCCCGGTCGGGGCAGATCCTGCACACGTTCTGAGCAGCGACCACAGATCATCCTCTGCGACGACTTTCAGGGCGCCACCCAACGAGTAGAGTCGGAACCTTCGCCCCCTGCATTCCCTCACGACTGGCGCCACCAGGATGGGGAATCACAGGCTCGGCCCGGCCCAGGAGGCCTACGTGTTCTGGACCGTCATGCCGCCGTCGACCGGAATCACCGCACCATTGAGATAGGAAGCTGCCGGCAGCGCCAGGCTGAGTGTGATCTGAGCGACCTCCTCAGGGCTCCCATAGCGTCGAATGGGAACTCGCCGACGCGCGAACTTCTCACGAGCCGGCTCCGGAATGTTTTCCGTCAGGCCGGTCAGGATCGGGCCGGGGCAGATGCAATTGGCGGTGACGCCCTTGGCTCCGAGCTCGACGGCCATCGACCGCGTGAGCCCAATGACGCCGTGCTTGGCGGCGGTGTAGGGTGCGGTTCCGCTGCTCGCCCCGAGCCCTTCCGTCGAGGCGATGTTGATGATGCGGCCCTCCCCGTTCCGGCGCAGCTGGGCCAAGCAGGCTCTCACCAATCGCTGGTGCGCGGTCAGCAGGATGTCCATCGAGCGTTGCCAAGTCGGCTCATAGTCGGCGTCGGATTGTTCGTAACTCGCGCCGACCGCGATTCCGGCGTTGTTCACCAGGATGTCCACGTCCCCGAGCGTGTCTTGAACGAGATCCACCACTTCATGAATACGTTCGGGGTCCGCCACGTCGAGCACCCAACCCGCGGCCTCACCTCCCACACCGTGGATCTCGTCGACCACCGCGTCGACCCTGGCTTGATCGAGATCCGTGACGGCCACCTTGGCGCCCTCGTCCGCAAAGAGATGCGCCGTCGCGCGTCCCATTCCGCTGGCCGCTCCTGTAATGAGGACGACCTTCCCTGCAACCGACCGACTGAGCTGAGATAAACGTGCCATGGCGAGAAAGATATCTCATTCGAGTTCTCTGAGTAGAGTTCCTGAGCGATCGCCTTCTGCGGAAAAAACACCTTGCGATTCAACCCTCAAAGGGGGCTTTGGTAGGCTTACACTCCAATGAGTGCTCCCCTTCGTGCCCAACCCCTCTCCGACGAAGAGGGCGCCGCCTACGCGCGAGATGGCTTCGTGCTTCGGCGCGGCCAGCTGGACCACACCGAACTCAACCGATGGTCCGCCCGCTTCGAGGACCTGGTCTACGGCCGGGTGCCCTCTCCCCCGAAGGCTACGCTCATGCGCGACGTCGAAGTCGTGAAGGGCGCTACGAAGCCCCGCACGCCACTGCACGCGATTAACAAACTGCTGAGCTTCGAGCACGACCCGGTCCTTTGGGAGTACGCGGTCCATCCTGTCGTACTCACTCCGGTCCGCTCGATCGTCGGCGACGCACTCCACTCGATTTCTTCGAACGTCTTCAACAAGCCACCCGGCGTCGACGGCCGACATCCTCTTCATCAGGACCTCCGCTACTTTTCCCTCCGCCCCGCCGACAAGATCGTCGCAACCTGGACTGCGATCGACGCGTGCACGCGGGAGAACGGGTGTCTATCCGTGGTCCCTGGAAGTCATCGCGACGGCCTGGGAGTTCATGGCGACCCCGAATGGACGCACGTCAATCGGGGATTCTTCGCGCTCGAGAACCCCGACCTGGAGCGCCGGGTCCACCTCCCAATGGAGCGCGGTGACCTGCTCCTCTTCCATCCTCTCTTGATTCACGGCAGCGGGCGAAACCGAAGCCGGGGCTTTCGGCGCGCGATCTCCACCCACTACGCCTCGGCGGAGTGCGAGCGCCCTGAGCAGCCTCGCAAGCGCCCGCCCGTCATGCGACTCATTCCTGCCTAGGAAAGGCACTGCGCTCCGCGCACTCAGGCCCTCCGTCCGCCGCTCCGGATTCAGCGGAAACGAGCGTCACTCGATCCGATAGTCCAACGGGTCCACTTCCCGAGTCATCTCCCAATACTCGTCGATCGTCCAGGGTGACAACGTATAGATCTTTCCGTCGGGATTCTTGTAGTGGCTGTGCTGGATCGTCGGATGGGCCCAGACCAGAGACGAGATCTCCTCCACCAAGCGATCCACGTAGCGGTCGTGCGGCTCCTGTCGGACTTCGATGCACCGCGCATCGGCCGCCAGCACTCGGTGGATGGCGTCCATCGCGTGCATCGTCTGAAACTCCGAATGGAAGAAGAGCCCGGCGCTGTGTGCGAGGTTCGTTCCCGGCCCGTAGCAGAGGAAGAGATTGGGGAACCGCGGCACGCTGATGCCGAGGTAAGCGGTCGGCTCCTCGCCCCACTGCGCCCGTAGCGACACGCCGTCACGGCCGACCAAGTCGAAGGACAGGAACTGGTTGTGTTTGAAGCCCGTCGCGTAGCAGATGACATCCACCGGGTGAATCGTCCCATCGGTCGTGAGCACGCCCTCGGGTACGACCTTCTCGATCGCCGTACGGACGAGAGAGACGTTCGGCTTCTTGAGGGCACCGAACCAACTCCCGTTGTCCTGGAGGACACGCTTGCCCATGGCCGGATAGTCCGGAAGGACCTTCCGCACGAGATCGGGGCGCCCCTCGAGATGCTCTTCCATGAAAGCGATGAGCATGTCGCGTGAAGCCGCGTTGATGTCATTGACCGAGCGATCATCGGGATCGTGGTGATCTGGATCGATCACGAAGGGGGCCGCACCGGCGCCGATGCCCGACTGGGTCATGAGGAAACGGAGCCAACGGCCAAAAAAGGGCAAATGGCGCATCGCCCACGTTTCCCCATCGGGGACCGGCGTGTGATACACCGGGTTCGGCATCACCCATTGCGCCGTCCGCTGGAAGATCGAGAGCGAGTCGACGTCATCGGCGATGGTGGGCGCAATCTGGAAGCCACTCGCCCCAGCGCCGATCAGCGCGAATCGGCGCCCCACGTGATCGAAACCCTCGGGCCATCTCGTGGAGTGAAAGGACGGTCCCGTGAAGCTGTCCATGCCCTCGATATCAGGCATCTTGGGAATATTGAGCGACCCGACCGCCGAAATCACGAAGCGCGCGTCGAGGTCCTCCTCCTGACCCTCGGCACCTCGGATCGTGATTCGCCAGCGACCAGCCTCCTCGTCCCAGGCGCCCCCGACAACCTCGGTCTCGAAACGCGTATGCGCGCGAAGCCCATACTTGTCCAGGACTCGCGTGAAGTAGGCTCGAAGCTCAGGGTGTTGGCAGTAATACTCGGACCAATGATCGGCGGGTTCGAAGGCATAACAGTACTGGTGACTCGCGACATCCACGCGCGCTCCGGGATAATGATTCTCCCACCAGGTTCCGCCGGCGCCGGCATTTTTCTCGATGATCGTGAAGGGAAGACCTGCCTGCGCGAGCCTGATTCCCGCATGGATCCCGGCCATCCCCGCCCCGATTACGACGACCGGCGAATCGGCTCGAACCCTCTCGTCGATCTCGTTACCCCACTCGATCGCCCCGCTGTCCGCTCCATCGAATTGAAGATCGAAGAAGAAGAGATCCGACTGCCGCTTCGGCAAGTCGCGGCAGGCGAGAAACTCCATCATCTCCACGAGCAGCGCTCGCGGTGGCAAAGTCGGCTGACATCCCGCGTCGCGATACGCCGCGATGACCGGCAGCGCTCGCTCGCGCACCGACCGAATCTCCTCCTCCGGCATCCCGGCCTGCAGCAGCGCCGGACCCGCCATCCGCGGCCGATCGCTCCCCCGGATCCAGGCCGGATCCCCTGTCATGTGTACCAGAGAGCAGAGCAGCGCAGGGACACTCGCATCCTCCAGCATCGCCGCGATCGTCGCGTCGTCGTCATGAAAGGGCTGGCCTGCGTGTGGATTTCTGGGGGCTTCGCTCATGACTCCGGATCGTCCCGGATTGAGGCGAGTCGTCAAGGCTCGTTCTGGGCTGCCTTTTTCGTATGCCTGCTCCGGAGTGGCTCCGCCGCGCAGGCCCTAACCATCTCCACGGCGGTATAGACCACCGACCCCGCCAGTATCAGCAACGGCGATTCAGGAAGCACGAATGCTCTGTCTGCGAGCGGCGACCAGACGGTCACCGAAGCGGACGGCGAAATCGGCACCGCATCTGGCGTCTACCGGGCTCAGTCCTGGGCAGACACTTATGGCGGCAACGAAAACCACACCTTCAATCATACCCTGACGACGGTCTTTACCGTCGCGACGAGCCCGGGACTCGCATACGACGTGAGCTTCCACACGGAGCGAATGGGTACGCTCGGGCTCGATGACGATACTTTTTACAACTCGACGGTCTACAGCTCCGCAAGTCTCAGCGTCCTGACGGGCACCGTGAACGGTGTGGCGGACGCTCTGCTCAATCTCTCCGCCACGGAGTTGGACGACGGTTCGATTGGCACCTCCGCCGTGAACCAGACTTCCACTCATAGCGACTACACGGGCCAGGTCGGAACCCAGGTCTTTACGGTCGTCACCTCGTGGACTTCAACCGTCACGAGCAACTACGACGAATCTGGAGTGAGCGTCGGCCAAGACGTGGGCAACGCGTTGTTCCTCAACCTCGTAATTCCCGCCAGCCCGGGCGACGGAGTCTATACGTACATCACCGTCACGGTCGTGCCCGAGCCCTCGACGGCGCTGCTCGTCGGACTCGGAATGACTGGGCTCGCCTCTGCCCACCGAAGGTCGAGGCACGCCTGAGGGGGACCCCAACCAGATCAAGCGCGAGCCGCAGAGGACAAGACCGGCTGCGCCTCGCGTCCGCGGCCGACTTCACCTCGGCCCGCACGGCATGATGGATCCGAAACCCGAGCGCACATGCCGACCCTGTCCAAAGCGCGAACGAGATGTCTCGCGCCCTGTCCTCCAACGGCGACGCCAAAGGTCACAACCTCATCCCCGGCTCTGGAGACGGGGATGAACCCTCGCACCCGACCCGTGGAACATCGGATCCAATGCGTGCTCAATCCACCCCGAGTTCGACTTCGAGGGTCCCATAGCCTCTCAGCGTTGGCTGGATGTCGCCTCGGATTGGCGGCAGATCCTCGACCAGAGACGCCTGGGGGAAGCGGCTGAGGAAGCGCCCCACAGCGACTTGTGCCTCGAGTCGGGCGAGTCCGGCACCCGTGCAGAAATGGGTCCCCATGGCGAGCGAGAGATGCGGAGGCCCCACGCGGTCGGGGTCAAAGGTGTTGGGATCCACGAAGGCGTCGGGGTCGCGATTCGCCGCCGCCATTACCGCACAAATGCGATCGCCTTTCGATATTCGT
>Ga0315316_10000453_pt1 | contig 27162 bp, 12 predicted proteins | sample M160m3416metaG_FD_203702 | JGI IMG/M metagenome (GOLD analysis project Ga0315316, IMG submission 203702) | Ammonia-oxidizing marine archaeal communities from Monterey Bay, California, United States - M1 60m 3416 | ecosystem: Environmental > Aquatic > Marine > Intertidal zone | place: USA... | reverse complement strand
AGATCTTTACAATGTTGTTTATGGAGTTGCGTTAGAGTTCTGGAAGATGGGAGAGGCGTTTCCGTATGCAGAGTTGGATCATTCAACGGGAACATGGCGAAGAATAACTATATTGAATCCAGATTATGTACATGTAAAGAAGTCAATCATAGGGGACCAGTCTATAATATCATTAAGGCCGGACGCCTCTCTGCAGAGGCTGGTTGGATCAACATCTCCTTCTGATATTTTATTAAAGAAGAAAATTCCAAAGCATATAGTGGACTATGTTAAGCGCGGAAAGAATATACCGCTAGATTCATTTAACACGGCGCATCTAAAGCTGCTGAGCTCCCCGTATGATGTTAGAGGAACATCCGTTATAGTATCTATCTATAAAGACCTAATGCTTTATGATAAGCTAAGAGAGAGCAAGTTTGCACAGGCTGATGGTATGATTAACCCAATGACCTTGGTAAAGCTTGGCGGAGAGGGTGAGTATAGACCTACGCAAGAAGATATTGAGGCTTTTAAGAATATACTAGAAGAAGCTCAATATGATAAAGATTTCAAGTTGGTTACGCACGCAGGAGTTACTGTCGAGAGGGTTGGGTACAACGGTGGTGTTATGGATATATCATCTGATATAGATTTGATAATGGGCAATATATACACAGGGCTGATGACGCCAAAGGCGCTTATGGACCAAGAATCTGTAACGTATGCGAGTTCATCGGTTGGTCTTGAGGTGCTAAGGCAGAGATATGATATATTTAGAAATATGATGAAGAAGTGGCTTGAGCAAAAGATATTTGCACCAATATGTGAAGTTCAAGATTTTTTTGAATACTCAGATGGCGAGAAAGTTTTGCAGATTCCAAATATAGATTTTAATCATATGAATTTATATGATATGGGGGATTACACGAGCAGCATTGGTCAGTTTGTATCAAACAAGCAGGTTTCGATGCAATCTTTATATAGAGCTCTTGGCCTTTCATATGAAGAAGAGATAACTAGACTGAGAGAAGAGGCTGTAAATGAAGCTATAATGCAAAAAGAACTTGCTGCACTACAAACGATGAGGCTTGCAGAGCTTAGAAGTCTAGAGCCAGGAAAGGAGATTCCGGAGCCTCCTCCGGAGGTTCAGGGCTCTGGAGCGGGTCCTGCTGGGCTACCGGGTGTTCCGCCGCCTCCTATGGATGGTCCACCGGGCATGGATATGGGCGGAGGTCCGCCACCACCTATAGGGCCGCCAGATATGGGCGGCCCACCAGGGGCGCCGCCTATGGGCCCGCCAGACATGCCCGGCATGTGATTTAAAAGGAGGTTGTGATGAGCAGGGACAGAAGAGCAAAGATAAAGAAGCTATCCGGGGTTACTTCTACGCAACCTCTTTATGAAACTTTGGACGGAAAAGAATTTACTATAGCGGATATAGTTCAAGGTAAGATTAAGCCGCCTAAAAAGTATAAGGCTAAGAGCTTATCTTATAGGTACAGGGCAAATAAAAAAAAGGCCTCTAGGGCTGCCGGAATAGCGAAATCAGCATACTCATCTGGAAATGAAAAAACTATAGAGCCGGTAAGAAATATGCCGTCCATAGATATCCCTGGCCCGCCAGATCCGTATTTTGGCCTTGTTCCAAATGATTTTACAAATTTGGGTGGAGAAGAAAATATGGAGACACACTTTCTTGGTCTTGAAAATAAAATAGATGATTCAGAAGGTAAAGGCTTTGATCTAACAAGTTATCTTATTGATTTGTCAAACGCTCTTGATAAAAACAAAAAGAAAGATGCTTCAGATTTTATCGACTATTTAATAATAAAGTCCGCTGAAGATAATAATATAGATTATTCTAATGCATTTAATGATTTGATAATAAAAATTAATGAGTCAGACATTGATATGAAAAATAGTTTTATAAAAAAGATGGCGACTAAATTTAGTCGTCTTATAAATATCTCTATGTCAAACGGTAGCAGTGTTTATGACGCAAAAAAGATGTCATATCAAAAGTGCCTTTTGCTCGTAGAGTCAAAAATGGTTGAGTAGTATGCATAAGTATTCTCAAATGGAAAACAATCCACAGCATGTTGCTGAAAAAATATTTGATATTATACAAATAATGGTGTCTTCAATGTCATATGATAAGTGGCATGGGGCGTACTCTTCTATATATGATAAAATGAATGAAATGAATGTTTTGGAAATCAGTAATAAGAAAAGCCCCGGCGGAGCGTCAATAGGTGTATCTATAAGTTTGATAAAAAATATATTAAACAGCAAGGACCCATATTTTATAAGACTTGTTTTAGATGAGCTATCTAAAAAACTTAGATGATTATTAGATATTTATTAATTATTTTCATATGATAGTGAGAGGTATATTTTAATGAGAGATATTGTAAAAAAATCTTGGCCGTGGACTGGGAGCCAGGACCATAATCACGGAGACACCTTTGGTGATGTAACCGTAGATTCTAATGATTATGATATGCTAAGCCCTGAAAAGGCGTCCTCGGAGTACGAGATATACGGATACTCTGAAGGAAAAATGAGCCCTGTTGATGTAGATGGTGACGGTCTAAGCTCATATGTTGAAGATCAAGATAGCGTTGATAATGAAGGAGAGCTTCTTGCGAGAATTATTTCTATTTTAAATAAAAAGTCTTCTCTTTTAAATATAAACGGAAATACGAGCGGGATATCAAAGAAGGGTCTTGATATTTTTAATATTGATAACAAAGCTAATAAAGATTTAAGATATTATAACTTTGGTAAAAAGTTTGATATTCTTCATGTTTTTGACTATTCTTCAAAAAATGATAATTTATTTTTTAAAAATATATATTCACAAATGAGGCCGTTATCATATGGCTCTATATATTTAAAAAATAATGAAAAATTAAAACATGCATTATCTTCAATTAATAATGCAGGATTTAGCATCATAAAGACATCAGATGTGTTTGTGAAAAACAAAGATAATATTTTTTCTGAAATTATAATAAAGAAGAATGATTTAGATAAAATAGCCTGTGTTACGATATATTCAGATTTTTCAAATAATATATGTCCAGTTTCTTTGAAAAAGGTAGAGAATGGCGTAAATTCTCATGAGTATGGTGGCCAGCTATATAGGCTTAGCAGCCAGGATAGTTTGGACAGATTTAAAAGGAATCCTGATTTTTATTTAAATAACAAGGTTTCTTTTACTTGCGATGTTGCATCAACAAACAAAGAGAAGTTGGATGGATTGCAGCCTTACAGTAAGCTAAATTATGGCTCTGGTCTTTTATTTAAATATAAAAAGCCGACTGACGTAATGTATCATATGGGCAGTGTCAGATTCCCAATAGACATATTGTTTATTGATAAAGATAATAAAATTAAAAAAATGTATAAGAATATTCAACCCGGATCAGTAGCTGTGTTTGGATGCTCTGATGTCTCTAATGTCCTAGAGGTTCCTGGTGGCGTATCAAATCATCTCGGAATATATGAAGGAAAATATATTGATATAAAAATGGGCTCTATAGGCTCTGGTAAAAACAAGGTCGCAGATTCCATGCTTGAGGCATCTGTGGATAATAACATAAAGATGTTTGCAAAAATATCTTCTGCATATAATTTTGGATCCTATAGCTATTATAATAATAAAATAGTAAGCTTAAATAATAATATTCTAAAAACAAGCTCTATGGGTAGGCCGATATCTAATATATATGGCACACCAGGTTTTGATCGCAATATATCTATATTCGATTTAGACTCTATAGGAATAGGTGATTCGTCTAATCCAATAAAGCTTTACTCGAGAGATAATGGGGAAGGGTTTGTGGAGGTAGGGGTGGAGTCAATTCTAGAACCCAGCCCGATAGGCTTAAGATATAAAATCGAAAAGGGATATAAGAAAAGTTTTTATAATTTTATTTCAAATAATGGAATTTTATCTAATGATGATAATGAGTTTTTTACTCAAATAATAAAAAAGTCAAACAATTATAAAGAAAAGATCGTCTTTGTAACGAGGCTAAATCTTGATGATGCTATTGGTGAAGTTATTGCTAAAAAAATAGAAGATCAGTACGGGCTTACTTCTTTGAATATAGACTATGATGTCTTGCATATAGATAAAGAAAGTGGGAGTGGTGATATTTTGGATATAGTTAAGCAAAAATATAGATGCATTAGCCCAACTCTTTATATTTCAAAGTCTGCAGGCATTGCGGTTCCTACGGGAACAAAGAATGTTGCCGAGGAGTGTGTTTCTGATATTGACAAGATATTGTCTTACTTAGAAACTGTAAAAAATAATTTTGAACATAATGTATCCGAATATGAAAAGATACAGGGCGACTCAGATCTCATAAGGAAGACGAAGGGGATGTATAATCAATCATCAATTGAGACAAAAAAATCAGTAGAGGGCTCATTAAGGGCCGTGCTTAGGGTTTTAAAATCAATGGATGGTATAAAAGACGTATCCACTACGACTGAGATTATTGATAGTGTTGCGTCTTCAACTAAAATATATATTGAATATGTACAAAATGTATTTGATTTAATTGATAAGTTTGATGATATAAATTTCTTCTCAATTCTTTCTGAAAATACATCTGCATCATTAAGTGCGATGAGTGATTGCGAAGAAGCGTTATCAAGAATGAAGAATTATATTTATAATGATATAATGGGAATAGTTCCACTATCGGAGTGACAAATGTTTATAAAGTTTGGTGATAAAACAAAACAGGTCGTTGTTAAAAAGAGCAAGGAAGATCTGGACGAAGAAGAGGATGTGATATACATGGATGATGAATCTGATGATAGACGCATTAAGGCATTAAAAAAGTATGATTTGTCTAAAAAATTACACAAAACTTCAAAATAACTAATATTTAAATTTATTTTGACTTTTAAAGTAAAATAAATAATATTTTCAAATTAATGGGTTCGCATAAATGATTAATAAAAGAGCTAAATCTCATATAGACAGAAGCATAAAGATTGATGAGTCTGCTATTCTTGCGGATCCGAAAATTATTGCAAGGTTTAATAAGTTTGCATCCAAAATAAAAAGTATAGCACCAAAGTCTGATGACTTTTTATATTTTTCTATAATATTTTTAAAATCAGCAGAGTCTTCTTTGATTGATGATTCTGGGACAATAAAAAAGCTTTCTGGCGGAGAAGATGCCTGGGGGCATTTTGATAAAAACTGGAAGTGGCATGGGAATGTTCAGCCGCATAAGAATAATAATGGTGATATATTTCCAGAAGCAGAGTTGAGGAAGGCGACAGCTGATTGGATTGGCATGCCACTATGTAGGGACCATGAGTCCAGCTCTGTTGACGGCATAAGGGGTATAATCTTAGATACTTATTATGATGACAAGCTCAAGCAGGTGGTTGGGCTTTGTGCGCTTGACAAAATTAATTACCCAGATCTGGCAAGAAAGGTTGAGACGGGCCTTGTGAGGTACGGTTCCATGGGGACTGCCGTTGAAAACTCTATATGCACGGAATGTTCAAATGTTGCCACGACTCTTGATGAATATTGTGACCATGTTACAAACAGAAGCGCTTATGGTGAAATAAATGTGGGCTTGAAGCCGATAGAGTATAGTCTCGTCGTACAGCCTGCGGAGCCGGGCGCTAGGCTTTTAAGCTGCATAGCGTCATTAAATAGCTATAGAAACGAGTTTATAAATTATGGGGTAGATAACTTTGACTCTATGGTCTCAAGACTTAGTGAGCCTCAAGCTGAGCATCTTAATAATATAATGAAGGCAGCATGCTCCGATGATGGCTGCTCGATACCACAACGCAGAAAGATAGTTGCTGGATTTTTAAAAGAAAATAATTTAGTAAAAAACGCATACTCTGAAAGTACAACTCCTGACGAGGCCTCTGAGTTTGCTAGAGCGCTTAATGACACGAGAGCCGCATTTGGCTTTACTTATGAGCAAGCAAATGAGAGAAGGGATGAAAGTGAGGCGGCTACTGCTGCTTATGATGCGTTCAAAAAGATTATAGATGCATTTACGAGTGACGGAGATGACTCCGTGCTCGAAGAAGATATTGAGGGCCCGTTTGGCGAGAGCTTTACGGACCCTGAAACTGCTGCGGGTGGCGAAAGTTTGCTTCCCGAAGGTTCCGCTCTGCCTACTGGCGCAGACGGAGGCACATCAATGTTTGCAGGACGATCTACACCTTCTGATCTTAGATGGGAGGAAGGTAGAGGTGAATTTGACGCAGGTGGTGTGATGCGTGATAGCGGTCCCGTTATCAGTGCCAGTGGAAAAGAGTCTAAAACAATAATTAAATCATTAATGGAGGATATCATGAATGAATCAAGACTACGTAAGCGTGCGGAACAACGCCGCAAGATAGCTTATCACCAGGGTGGCGCCGATGGTGTTGAGCCAAATACATATAAGAGTGAGCCATATGACAAGAATCAGGACAAGCAGATGAAGCAAGATGGGAATCTTGGAGGCACTGATGGTATGGTTCCTGGCGATAAGGAAACTAAGGAGAAGCTCAGCCGTGCTGAGTTAGAAGAGAGAAGGCTTAGGAGGATGGCTTATCATCAGGGCGGCGCAGATGGCGTTGAGCCAAATACATATAAGAGTGAGCCATATGACAGAAATCAAGACAAGCAGATGCATCAAGATGGAAACATGGGTGGTGACAAGGGAACCTTTCCTGGAGATATGGAAAAGAAGAAGCTTGTGCAGCGTGCTGCATATAAGGGCCCCGGCCTAAGAACAAAGCTCAGTCATAGAAAGGGCTTAGACGGAACAGTTGACCGCGCAGGATCAAGATTTGAGGTCTTCGCCGGAAAAGACAAGGTCATATCTACGACTGCAGGGAAAATTTTCGGACCAGATCTCAATAGCAATTGGGAATGGCTAAACAGTCAGGATTATGCAAAAGAAGTTGTTGCCCAGATTAGAGAGAGTGGGCTTGAATATGTTGGCGCACTTCTTAAGTCAGCGCAGGAGATGCCTGAGCTTCCAGCCATGCCTGAGCTTCCAGAGATGGGCGATGCTGCTCCGGAGGAATTGGCGGCAGATTTAGGAGCTGCTCCAGAAGAGATGCTGGAAGAGGCCGCTCCAGAGGAAGCGGAAGAAGATCCTAGAGAGGCCGCAGAGAATGCTCTTCTTGCCATCGAGCAAGAGGTAGAGACCCTAAGGGGCCTTTTGGGAGATATGGGCGGAGAAGAAGAAGTTAATATTAATATAGACCTAGAGGATGATGCCGACGCTGGGCTTGAGGGCGATGGGCTTGATGGTGTTTCTTTGGCTCGTAATGTCTCAAGGCAGGTTAAGACCGCCATTGCTGAGCTTCGTGATTCTGCAGGTGAGCTCAAAATGATAAATGAGACATATGCAAATATTTCAAATTTAACAAGAGCGCAAGCTTCTGAGCTTAGAAACCTTGCATATGCCGCAATTAGAGACTCAAACCATATTTGTGGAGAATCAAGAGCTCTTACTAAGATGGCAAGAAGCCTTGCTCCTCTTATGAAGAGTGCTGACGCAGAAGTTGTGAGAAGTGAGGGTGCAAACGATGAGGCACCTGCTACGCAAGTTGAAGATGGTGGAGTCAACACTCTTGTTGCAGAGGCTGTTGATATGCGAAGAAGGAGAAGAGAAAACCTTCTTAAGAGCGCAGAGCAGAAGACTTTGTCTCAAAGAAGGGCCAATAGAGAGGCGTTGGCTAAGAAGGCTATGGATGCTATGTATGTAGATGACGCTGCTGTTGAAAATGAAGCAGATGACGCTGCTGTTGAAAATGAAGCAGATGCTGCTGCTGTTGAAAATGAAGCGGATGATGCGGTCGTTACAAATGAAGCAGATGATGCGGTCGTTACAAATGAAGCAGATGATGATGTCGCCGTTGTTGCCAGCACGTATGTTAAGGATGAGCTTGCAAAAACAATGAATCAAAAGGCAGATGAAAATGATCGTGAGACTTACAAGCTTAAGCTCAGAAGGGCATATGATGTTGGCATGGATATGCAAAGAAAGGGTCTTATCGCAAGTACGAAGCCGGCTCTTGACAGGCAGGTTGATGAAATCATGCTGTTTGACAACAGAGCTTTTGAGGCGTTTAAGCGTAGCATAGCAAATGCAAAGTCGGTTAGCAGGGTAAAGGTCGCTTCGGATCTTGGCGGAATCAACATTGGCGTTGAGGATTCATCTCAGCTGCAACCATCATCTACAATAGACGCTCTTGTCTCAATGTGGGACTAAGGGGGCTTTATGATAGGTAATAGATATTCTGGTGATAATTTAGCTGCAGAGTTTCTTAGACTTGTCAATGAAAATGCGTCCCAAGAGAACCTTGGGGCGCATGTCAAAAAAACTGCATCTTTAGATGATCCTGATGATAATATCTTAAACTCAACTGCTGGCGACTTTATTATTAACAATAAAGATGAGCCAAATAGAAGCGTAAGTGACTTAGAGAATAAGATAGAAGATTTCAGTTCAGATGACACATCTGACGAAGAAAAGATTTTGCAGAACATTACAGCAAACGCTTATGAGAAAAAGAAGCGTTCGCTTGAAGCAAATAATAAGGCAGATAGAGTTAGAGAGAGCAAGATTAGCATTTCTGCGGATAAAAAAACAGTGAAGATTTTGCGTGGCCTTGGTAAAATTGCTAATAGCCTAAGAGGCAAGGGTGAAGACTTTGCTGCTGATGTAGTTGAGTCTACTGCTCTTGGCATTAGAAAAGACGCCATGCAGGAAGCGAGGAAAAAGGTCGTTGTGGCCTCTGAGCTAGAAAAGATTGCATTCAATCTCAATAGTGAAAAGAAATTCTTCGCTTCTGACTTGGTTTCCGCTACTATAGACAAGATTTTAAAGGCCTAAGGTCTTTATATGTTAAGCTTGGCAGAATTTTCTGCCAAGCTTAACGGTCTGTTTGAGCAAAGGAGAAGGATTTGCTAAAGGTAATACACACTGGTAATGCGCTCCCAATGAGCCTCTCTGTTGACCCTACTGCGGAGTTTGAAGCTGGAATTTTTGCTCAATTAAAGCTAATAGGAAATGATATAGTTGCAGGAGTTAGTGACGGAACTGCTCCTTTGGGAATTATAGATGATGTGAGAACCACCGCATTTACTGCCGCACAAGTGGATGAGATCGTGCTTGTTGATGCTGGTGTGTCAGGAACTGATGATAATGGGAATCTAGTAAATCTTGCTGATGTTACGCAAATTCTTGAGTTTCCGTCTATTATCGAGGATAGTTTTACATCAACAGTTTCTGTAGTTTTAAACTCTGTTAATGGCGTGATAACCATACCTGCTGGTGCGGAGCTAAATTATGACTCTGATGATGATGGCATAAATGATAGCTTTAAAGTAGTTGTGAATTATATATACAGGGTGGCAACGAAGCCTGGTGATGATTCAACGATTGGAAGCGGAAGAGTTACTGTTCATTATCAAAGAGGAATTTATGCGGTAGATCAGTTTGATACAACTCAAATTTATCCATTAAATGCGAATTTATATGTTGGTTTAGATGGAAAGCTTACTTCTAAGCAGGCAACAGAAAACCATCCTGGGATAGCGTATGTTACAGGCCCGCCATCGGCAACGAATGGTACTTTAGAATTTATGTTATTGTAAATTCTAAAATGCTACTAATTAATTTAATTAAGTTTGATAAACATATATGTTTTAGGAGTTTACAATGACCATTAAGTGGAGTAAGGAAGATAGGGCTGCATGGGATAACAGTGAGGTTGCACAGGAGCTTGAAAAGAAGGTTTTGTCTACAATAGAATCTTTGGAGGCCATACTAAAAAAATCCAACATCACTCAGTCTACGAACGAGGTTGACAAGGCCACAAACAGTATGAAAGAGCTCACTGAAGCTACTGACGATGCAAATAGGGCCGTGGAGACTTTGAGCTCCGCAGAAGATGGTGTCGTAGAGTATGATGAAGAATCTGACGAAGAATCTGAAGAAAATGCTGTTGAAAATTATGCAGATGATGGCCCGTCTGAAATGGAGGTTGTGGCTAGGCTAAGAGACCTGTTAAAAGAGGCCACAGATAAGAGAGAAATCGAGCTTGCTTATAAGATAGAGCGTACTATAGATGAGATACTTGAAGAGGAGTAGGCATGAAGATACGCGCAGTTTCCAGGGCAAATAGCGATATAGAGCAAGAGCTTGTAAAGATTTTACAAAAGAGCAAGCCGCATATTGTTAAATCCGCAGCTCCAACGGGTATTATTGATTTAATTGTTGCTACGACAAAGGTCCCGGTTGACGATATATATAAAGTTGTTCGCGGTGCAGATTCTCTTAGCAGCATTGAGACGGTGCTTCGTAGTGGCATAAAGGCTAAGGGATTTGAGCTTAAGCCTGAGGTTAAATTTTTAGACCTTGGGAGTGGCGAAGTTACATTAGATGACTTAGAAAAAGCGCTTAATGCTTACATGGAAGATAGAGCAAAGTCCTTAAAGCTCTACCCTGAGGGTTTTGGTGATAAGTCTGGAACGTCACAGCCCGCGAAAAACGCAGGGCCTATCATGGCCGCAGCTTATACTGGGCATCAAAAAAATTCTAGAGCAATTGCTAAGTTTCTAATGGCTGATAGTCTATTGAAGACTAATGAGCGGTTTACTAATCCTCTCGGGGAAATATTCGGAACGGTAACGGAGACGGGGAATCTTGATGACGACGCGCTCATTGGGTTATGCAGATTAATTCTTGATAAATATGAAAATAGCGTTATTTTGATAAAAGATGGCGGCGGATATGAATACAAGACTATTGGTGGAGCAATTGGCATTGAGAAGCCTAAATTGCGCCGCTTTCTTGATGACTTCGAGAGCGGAGACCTGGGTGACTTCAGCCCGACTGAACTTATAGCGAAGGAGTGGCTTGTCGCAATTGATGCATTTAAAAACAATGACGTATTTACTAATCCAATAAGACCTCTTTCAAATCAGGATGATTATTTAAAAGCATTCCTTGAGACGGAAGCCTCTGCCGCACGGCTTTTCCAAAAATCTAAGATTTATAGGTCAACTACGGTAGCCGCTCCAGTTGAGTCGGGCGTTCCGGCGGGCCGCCTTGATGAGCTTGGCGACCTTAAAACTACAGACGAGGCTGCTGAGGTTGCGGGCGAAGGTGCTGCAAAAACTACAGACGAAGTTACTGAGGTTGCAGGTGAAGGTGCCGAGGGTGCTGCCAAAACTACAGACGAAACTGCTGAGGTTGCAGGTGAAGGTGCCGAGGGTGCTGCCAAAACTACAGACGAAACTGCTGAGGTTGCAGGTGAAGTTCCGGCATCGCTTGATGATGTAGTCGAACAATCGATGGGGCGGTATTTATCCGGCTTTGGCCCCGTCGAGGATAGGCCCAATAGGGTAACGGTTCGATTTTCATCGGAGGCCTCTGGGCTAGACCCGTTTGACGAGTCCACGCTGGAGTCTGCGGCGTATGAGATTTTATCACAAGTTGTAGCTGATATACCAATCAAATACGACAACAATGGGGCCTCTGTCTATAGAGGTCTTCATAGGGAGTTGTACGGCTTATATCGTGCTATAAAAGATGGAGCAGGCGAACCGAAGGTGCTGGCAAAAATCTTGACTGGTGGGACAGATGCGGCCCCCGACAGCTTAAAGCAAGCTTTTCTTAAGTTAAGAGAGGCTGAGCTTCTTTTGGTTACTGCGGGATTGTCCGATCAGCAAAGGCTTTCTTTGGGCCTTACTTCAAGGTCATCGGTGATGGAGCAGCTAAGGCTACTTGAGACTCAAATGAAGGCAGTTGGTGACTTGCATCCTAGTACCAGAAGTAGTTATTTTGCAGATATTCGTATTGGCCCAGGTACAGCTTCTTATGAGGATGCTGTTGCGGAGGTTGCCAAGCTAACAGATGTTTTGCGCCCCACTCGTCGTATAATAAACTATAACGAATCCATTTCAGGCTTTGGTAGGGCGCTAGGCAAAAATAGCGATTTGGGTCCGATGAATGGGTCGTTTAGAGCTCATAATTATCAAGGCAGCCTTGATAGAGAAAATTGGTTTTCAAGCTTAGAGACATTGTTGCGATATGAAATAACAGAATCCATAGTTAGCTCGATGCATGGAACGAGGCCTCTTAATCAAAAGATTGGGATAGCGTACTCTGACGCTAAAAAAGTAATTGATAAATTTGATGACTCTAAGTCTCTTAGGGTTCTTGATGATATTTTGAATGCCGGCCCAAATGGTGTAGGGAGGGTTTCGGACATTCTGATTGAAAGGCTGGACGAGTATAGGGTCGCAGTTTTAAAGCAAGCTCTTTATGATCTAGGGAAGATTGAGTTGCCGGGCGGAGCTTTAGGGTTCGTGCTGGACGATAGCGGAAAAGTAATAGAGGATTTAGAAAGCTTGTTTGAAGCATCATTGCTTACTAAAATAAATGATTCTAAATACCCAAGGGATTTGGAGCCTGTTTTTGATCGGGAGTTTAATTATGTAGATAAATATATGAATAATGCTTTCGGCAGAAGTCTTGATGGGCAAGAAAAGGCTGATGCTAAGGCATATTTTATATTAAATCATGCAGACTATATAAGTGGGCAATATAATGGCAAGGCCATGGATGGTTTTGGGTGGAGGCCAAATGAGCCCGCAAGACCCGATGCTATCACATATGGAGACATGAAGCCCGGAGGTGTGTACCTTGAGACATACCCTGATATAAGAAGGGCATTGGTTGGTGAGGATATACCATCTCCAGTGTTTATTATGGAGCGCGAAAATGGTACTTCGAATGCAACCTTGTCCATGGCCATGGAGCGTCTTACGGATCTAATTGGCGAAATGAATCGTGCTGGCCGTGGTGGGTCCGGGGTGAGACAGGATCTTTATTCAAACGGATCCCTAGCTCGTACTTTGGCCCAAGAGCTTGCCCTCTTCCAGGGGGTAGTGGCAGATCTTTATAAGCATCGTCGAATTACAAAAAGACAAGCCATTATCCTTATAGATCAAATTGATGCTGTTGACATGAGGCTTAGAGCGATAATAGAGCAGAATAGTGAGGGATGGTCCGCTCATGCTTCCCGCGCAATAACTGACCTTCACGCGGCGCATGCGGAGCGCTATGATATAGAAATAGAAATTAATGGAGTGAGATTAGAAGATATTAAGCATGGCGAGCTGGATTCTGTAGGGGCCACATTAAATAGGCTTGAGGATGGCGGTTTCTACAATTTATATAAAGATGAGGATATGCTCGCCTTCTTCCAAAGAGGTTCTGAGACAAGAGGCGTTGCTCCATCTCTTGATGACGCCGTCATAGTACCGAGTCGGCAGGATGAGGTCGTATCAGATTATGATCTTTCGTCCGGTCATAATCTTCCCGGTGGTGAAATTCGCTGGGATGACTGGGATGGCTGGGATATTCCGACTCTACAGGGCGATCAAAGCCCGGCTGCTCGTATTGAGGACCTGGCAGAGATTGGTGCCGATGATGTAGTAGATTTAATCGACGGCAAAGCCATAGATGACATTATGTATGGAAGAAGCATAGATGATGGTGCGGAAATAGGCAATAAATCATCCGGTCCTCTTCCAAATTTAACCAAATACGAGGATCCTGGCACACATAAGGGCGCCTATGTGGTGTATGGTGATGGGGACACTCCGCTAAGAAATACTAAGATTTTATATACCATAGAGGGCACGGATGAGTGGTTTGAGGCCGTAGCATCAGATGTTTTGACGGGAAATCTTGCAATACAAATTTCAAATATAACAGGTAATTCGGTCAGTATAGCTGTTTATTCAAGACTAAAAGACCATCAGGACACGGTGGTTAGAGTTTTCTTAGGGACATCCGCAGGTGATTTGCCAAAAGCTTCTAATCATATGCAGAGGGTAACAGGTTCTGCTTGGCAAAAACATATTGATACTATGTCCAGGGTAAGTCAAGAGTTTAGCGGCCCTTATCCAAATAGAGAGGAGGCGATAAGTATTGCCGGAATGAGAAGAGCCTCTCGTGATGCGGGGGTGGATGATGCAGAGGTTTCCACAAAAATAAGTGCGGCACCCACTGCCGCTATATCAATGCACAACGTAGCATCAAGCAGGTCTATAAATTTAAAATTCCTTTTTAGTGAAGAAAAAGGAGTGAAGCAAAACTTGCTTGCGGAATCAGGGCTGTCAGAGGCTCAGATTCAGCTGCTTAATCTGTTAAAAGGCGTATCTGAACAGCCCAACCCAGCAGTATCCTTATTCAAAGGTCTTGATGGAAATTACTATATATCTTATGAAAGCGGCAAAATTGATATTTTGAGTGAAGCTTCTAGCCACCTGGACAATCTTTACTTTAGAATAGATGATAATGCCCTAATGGTTGCTAATAAGCTAGATCCTAATTCTGAATACAAGCCTCTTACAGACTCTAAGGCTATTACTAATATAGAAGAGTTACTGACTGTGGACAATGAGATGGGTCTTCGGAGCTACGGAATTCCCGTTGGAATATCTACATATGGTGATGATGCAGCTGGAAAACCAATTCTGTTGGATAGTATAGGCAGGCGTGCGTTATCCGAAGCAGAAAGGAGCGCTCTTGATGCAGTAATTGGCATCGGCGGCGAGAACCCCGTTTATATAAGAAGGGTTGGGCCAGATGGCAAGGCCGTTAGCGAGGGTGGCTCAATAGGTTATAAGATAGGGCCAGGTGGAGAAAGGAGTGAGTATTACTCTCAATTTCAAATACAGTTTATTGTCGGTGATGGATCCGGCGCAAAAGTTATAAATGAGGGTGAGCTGGTAACTGCCGTCGAAGATATCAGCGTCTTGAAGGAACTTTCATATAAGATACTTGGCCGCCCAGGAATTGGTTTTACTCCGGATGACCCATTGCCACCAGATCCAAGTATTATTTTTAAGATAGATCATTGGACTGGTCTTCCGGGAGAAGACTCTGTGCGAGCTACCGCAATTGCCACGGATGGCGGCGCAGTTGTTAATGATTATAGAGTTGGTGACGTAGTTAGGATGCCAGACTGGAATGAAGATGGCGTTATTATTAGGTCAATCCCCAGGGAAGATGGCGTTCCGGGAAGTCACTTTGTTGTAAAAAAGGATAATAGCGAATTAGAGGTTATTAGTGACCCACATGGGCTAATACTGATTGATGAGGGTGGCGATATTGCTTCGGACACAACAAGCGCATCAATTAGGGATCCAAATCTATATAGGGCTAGCGAAGATTTAAGGTCTATTGCAGAGGAATATGGGCTAACTCCAACGATTCATTTTAAAAATGAATTATTTGATTTTAATATAGGCATGGCTGATGACCCAAGAGCTCTTGTTTTCAGACCAAATATATTGAGGGCCGAAACTCTTGATTCTGCCGAAGGCATAGAGGGGCTTCCAAGGCTAAGCAATAGAGTTAAAAAAGAGTTGTTAGAAAGCGATGACAGTATTGTGGCAGCATATGTGGATGGATATAATCTATTTGTGCTAAGAAGAGTTATCGGAGATGCTAATGATGCTGATAGCCACAAAGGCCCTCTTTATATTGTAAACGAGGGTATTGAAGAGGCCCCGTGGAATATTACATACGCAGACGAACCCGCCAAGGGCGGACCCAATACCATGCCGGAGGCATGGTATGGGGATGAGCAGAGAGCTCTTAGACCAGATGTTTTGGTTAATAGGAGGGTTAGAATTGGGCTTGAGTCAAGTGGCACAATGGAAGATGGAACGGCCGTCACAAAAGCATATTATGAGTTAGATATTTATGTGCCAGATGTTGTAGGAGCCCCTGGCGTTGGTCGGGTTGAGGCTGTAGCTTCGACATTAAGGCCGCTTGTCGCTGACGAACCGGCTCCATTTAGAGTGTTTTCGTTGAAGCCAATGGACTCTGATCTTGCCAGAGCACGTAGCGGAGCACTTGTAAGGTTAAGAAGCCTTGATAGCGATGCGCAAAGGGACATACTTGAGCAGGCTGCTAGGCAAGGCAGACTCATGACAGAAGATGATATGTCTAGAGCCGGAATATCTAAAGAAAAGATAGGGATTTATAGAAATAGGGATGAAGCGCTTGGGATAGAAACTCCTGAGGGATCAGTGGTATCTGTAGACGCTATAGTGTTTACTACTGATCCGGTCGCAAGTGGCCCACGAGAGGTGGCGTTTGTATGGCGTTCTGTCCAGACAAATCGCAGGGGTAGCTTTGATTTGCCTAGTTACGGAATCGACAGAAGGACGAAAGCTCAAGCCATGAGTCGAAATGAGAAGGTGATTATTGAAGAACCTGCTGCCAGATTAGAGGGGAATGTGTCTATAACAAATGTAGATGGGTTTCTGGATTTTGCCGAAACTGGCAGACCTATTGTTGGTTTTGAAACCGAAATTTCGCTGAATAGGGCCTTTGACGCGGCATCTTACCCGCGCGACAATCAAGATGTGTGGCCAATCCGAGCCGGTGATGAGCTAAGGGTAGTGTTAAATCCAAAGAAGAGAAAGAGACATCCTGATTTAAGATCAGAGGGCAGAGAGCATATAGATGGCGAAGTTATATCCGTGAATCCATTTGATGATGCTGGTGGGGTAGTAATAGAATTCCGTGATCATGGGACAGGCGACATCTTTACATTTAGAACTAATGATGCATATCCTAACCTAAAAAGTATCAGTAGGGGCAATAAGATATCCAGAGATTGGAATGTTTCCCCGGGCATATACGTAGATGAGTATAGTGCTGCTGAAAATTTATTTGCACACGCAAAGAATATGGATGACAACATCCAAGAGCTTTGCGGGATATTGAAAGATATAAAAAGGCAGTTGTCCGCAAACTCTTATGTACAGCTGGATAATCCATTTTTTGCAAATTTATTTGATGCAGCCTCAAGAAGAAGCTTTAAGCCCATAGAAGATTATGTCGGGAAGATTGTTGGAGAAAGTACTGCCGCAGATAAAGAAGCGGCTATTGACGGGCTAAGAGGCGTGATAAGCTCAGTCGATCTTGTGGAGGATTCGGGACAGGTAAGGTCTATAGCTCTTAATGTTGGTAAAAATAAATTTTTACAAGTTGATATAGAGGCCGGAGTTGACGGTGGATATAGAATATATAACTTTAAAAGCTCTAGTGATGGAGGAAGAACTTATAGCTTGTTGAGCACAAATGTAAGTCTAAATGCTCTTGAGAATCTTTCTGGCTTTTCAAATAGTGATCTAACAAGGATGGTTGACCCCAGTACAAGGCAGTATTTGGGGGCCGTAATTAGGTCTGGAAAGCTTAAGTCTATGCAATTTGGGCCCGCTCAGGCCTCAGTTAAGGTAGAGGTTGAAGAGGGAGGGCTTACATATGTATATCACATATTGGGTGTAGGCGAGACCCAGCCGCTAGATGATGCACAAAAAATAATCCTTCAAAGATCTGGGATTGAAGATGCCCCAGGGGAATTAGCAGAGGGTGATATAATAAGATATAGAACGACATCCGTATACACTTCTTCTGGCACAGTAGATGCATTTTTTATAACGACAGATGGGTCCAAGGCTGTAGACACATGGTATCAGGCGTCGAGAGCCGCCGCCACAGGTGAACCTACAGAAATAGCTAATTTTGACCCAAAAAATACTTATGTTATTACCGGAGTAGCCGGTGGTGAAAACTCAAGGCATATCGACACTATAAATGAGTTTTATGATAATCCGGGTGCAATTGACTCAGATAATCCGTTTGTAATATCAAATGGAAGGGGCTTGCAGCACAGGAGCCGATATGATGAGGCGAGTCGCCTAAACCCGGTATCGAAGGACGGCTCGTCAAGTGAGTACATATCTAGCGTTCCAAGGGAGACGGGGCCGGATACCTCGCCTGATTATATTGAGTATACATGGCCGGTTGCCCCAAGCAGAAGGGATCTAGATTTGTTATCTGAAGATGCAGCTAGAATGTGCCTTAATTGCAAAAAGGGCGATGAGGTTCCTGGAATTGGAGAGGTAGTTGATGTCAATAGGAACGATGATGGCAGTGTTGTATCGATAACGTTTAGGTCGGAATTGAAAGACGAGAGGGGGCGGGTTATTTTAGACAACGCTGGTGATCCTAAATATAGAAAATTTGAAGTGTCATATGATGAGCTAACGGGTGCAAGCACAGGCTATGATGTTCTTATGAGATTATCCCAAGAAGGTGCCGGAGGCCTTCAGGGTGACGCAATAGCATCACTCGCAAGAAAAATAAAAGAAGTATTCCATCAATATGACCAGTTAGGAATAAGACCAGGGCCAAACAGCAGGATTCAAATAAGAATTGATCCCGATGGTAAGAAGCTTTTGCCGGTTGGATATAGCAAGGCTTCGGATGATGTTGTTGAGCTTCAAATGCAATTTGATCTACCGATACTTGATAGTTTGGGTAGAAAGATAGATTATTTTGATACAATAATGGCGGTAGCCATAGATGCTTTAAAGTTTAGGAATGAAAGGCTCGCTGAAGCTCAAGTGAAGCTAAAGAGTGCTGCAGCTTTAGCGGGCATGCTTTCTGGACGAAGTGTGTCGACAGGTGATCTCGGAATGGCACGACAAGACTTTAACCTCCTAAGGGACCTACCATCTATTACGGGGAATCCTGCCAAGTCAGGGCCCGATGGCAAGCCTATGAAGGGTAGCTTTAATCCAAATAGAATACCTCATGAAGAAGCCCCATATCAATCGCAAGAGCATGCTTTGTGGAAGTTGTTGTATGGCCAACCAGATGATCCCGGCGGCGCTGGGGTTATAACGCTACTTCAGCAGATAAATTATCATCCTCGCGACAATAACTATGGATTCGCCCTATTAGAAACCTATGAGTATGAGCTTATTAATAAGTTTGGAAAAAACCTTCTTACTAGATATGGCGCACCAGCCGGCATGTCCGGAGCGGAGGCGGCAGAGCATGCGAAAGTGGTTCGGAGCATGTTTTCTGCAGAGGGTATGTTCGGAAAAAGGCCGCTGATGCCGCAAACAGAAGGCGGCAACCCACTGAAGTTTGGAGACCAAGGCAAGGTAGCTGATGAAGACATGGTCTCCTATTCTGACGGGGTATTGAAAGTAGGAGATGCAACGTTTGATGAATTCTATAGAAATCTTAAGGAGCTCGCCCTTATGGTAGATAGAGAGGTGTCATCCGATGTTTATACTGCAGTAAAAGCAAAGGCATCAAAACCGCTGTCTGAATTAGTTGTCTTAACTACTAAAAAGGATGATAGGGCTGCAAAAGAGTTTTTGCTGCATAATTCGCACTTACCAAGCCCAGTAAGATCAGCGCTTGCAGATAGTTATAAAGCAGCTACAAAAAAAGCTATGAATGATCATAGAAGGATCATGACACAAAACAGAAAGTATCATACAGATCCGGATGCACAGATTCCTCATCAAAGAGCCCATGAGGCGCCATTTGGCCGTGGCCGCGATAGGTGGCAGGGCGGGTATACTGGAAATAAATGGGCAGATAGAACTTTGGATGCAACACAGTTTCTTGTAAACAAGGGAACGGATATTGGCTTTGAATACATGATGGGAACGAGGGGGAATTTCGCAAAGGGGCTTCTTCAGGTTCCAGGTGCAGCCGCAGAGAACGGCGTCGATGGATGGCTGCATACGAGATCGCTTGCATTTGGCTTCTGGCTTGATACGAAGCCTTTTAGTTGGGCTGGTGACAGAATGCCTAGATATGTTAGAGTTTTGGGCGCTTTCGAGAAGGGCCCCCTTAGCCTTAAGGGATGGAGCAATCTTTATGAGAGTGCGGAGTTTGGGAAGCGCATGGCCATGCTCGCCTTTATGGGTGTTCATAATACAGTTTCTCATATTATAAGTATAAATGCTGCCATTATAACTCTTCCACCATGGCTTATGCTAAAGTGGATGGAGCATACGTCAATGCTTGCTTTCCTTAAGTTCTTCAAGATGAGTGGCGCTTCTACACCAGAGAAGGTGGGCTACGGGATGCTAGGCGGCTGGGGTATATTTTGCGCATATAGTGCGTTCAGATATGTGGCTAGTGATAGAACCCATAGAAGCACCGCTCTTCGCCAGAAGTTTGCAGAATACCTCCTGGAAGGGGAGACCGGCACGCAGGGTATAATCACTAGACAGGATTTTCCTGAGGGTCTAAAGAAGTTTATGGTAAACCTTCCAATGTGTGCGATGACAGATGCTTTGGTCATGGCAGATGACGAAGTTATAAAAAGAAATCTTCAGAGACAAAAGGACGCAATTTCTGCAGACATGGAAGCTGATGGTGATTTTGATAAAGAACTACGGAAAAATGTTAGGGCGTTTGTTATGGCTGGAGTTCCAGAATCTAAGGGCGGGGACTGTACAGATGACAAGAGTTGTTATTTTCCATTTGCAGATGCGACCAATGGCGTTTACATAGATACCCTTGTCGAAATGAGTCTTGCATCAACTGGGTTTAGTGACTCGCACAATATACACTTGGGACTATCATCTGTTGCATCCGAGGATTCTATGTGGTGGCAGAATGATGTTATAGATAAAGAAGATTTGAGCGCAGAGAGGATAAATGGGTTGCTGGCAGATGCCGTAATAGCGGATAGGGTTATTGTGGCTTATCAAGGAAAGCTTGAAGAATTGTCTTGGAGCGGTGCTGGAGAAATAAGTATTTCTGATCCCAAGAATACATCGTATTCAACCAATGACTCCCTAACATACCAGCAGTATGTTGATGCGGTAGAAGAATATGGTATAGATGGGTTTGAGATTGCTGGTGGCCATGATTCATTAATTCCATATGGCGAGGACATCTCAATTTTCCACGGCCATACTAAGCGCATAATTAAAGAGTTGAAAGATCCGGCTGAGCGTGCGGATAATCCAACCGATGATAAGAGGTTTTATTATAATTACACCAAGTGTAATCATATAGAGGCGGAGGCGGCCAACAATGACCAACGTGCACGAGGGTGCTCAGAAGAAGAGAAGGAAGAAAAGTTTTGGGACCAGACTGCAGAGGGAGAGTTTACTGGCATGACATCTTATCAGAGAGCCCATATGGATGACCAACTTGAAATATTATCTGGTAAATTAGATGGCCAAATGAAGAGAATGTTGAAGCACTATAGAGATAATCGGAGTCTTCTAGAAGGCCTTGCGGACGGACATGATGCCCTTTATGATCTGCTAACGGATATGGTCTCTCCCGGGGCAATAAGCCTTGAGGAGCGGTCCCAAGATCCGGCCTTTACGAGCGGAGAAGGTGAGATAAACTTGTTGTGGCCACTTGGAATTCCGGGTGTTGATATATCAACCTCAGATTGGTTCTATCCTGGAGATGGATATGATGCTGGCTTCTTAGGAAACCCTTCGCTTGAGGCCCTGCAGACAACAGAGGTTGACGGCAGTGATTCCGATGCGCCACCTGCCAAACGGCCGCCCGCAGTCCGTCCAGAGGGCAATAAAACTATTGTAATACAGAAAGGTATCAATAGGCCGGTGCCGCCAGAAAAACAAGATGAGTAACCAAGTTAGCCCAGGTTCTGTTAATTAATATTTATTATGAGCAAAGTAGGAGATAGTCTTGATAATTAAGCATAATAAAAATACTGAAATAGCTTTAGAGATAGAGAGATATCTTTTGGACAAATCTATGCTCAAAGATTCCGTGGGCGTTTTAGAGAGTAACGGTATCGAGAAAACAGCCGCACCGGGTGGAAAATGGGGCGGCTCAGGAATTAAGGCATGGTGCGTCAGCGCCGCAAACCTGAACCCTGATGGAAACGATTGGCTTACCGAAACCTATGATGATTCTGGGGACAAAGATAAAAAGAAGAACCCCACCCCCGGGATGGGTTCGGATTCGGGCGGTACAAAGGACATAAAAGATCTTGTAAAAAATATATTGTTTAAACATTATGCGGAATCTGCAATCAAATATCCGCACCCAAACGCGGTTAAAGTGATGGTTCCGGCCATGTGGCTTCAGGCTGAGAAGCTCAGTGACGGCAGCTATGTTACTATGGGGGAAGAAGATTATGGAACTGGTAATAAAGTTTTTAATGACCCTGACGATTTGAAGCGCATCTCGAGATCATATTATACAAATTTTATAAATAAGGCTAGTATTAGCGATGTTGCAGCGGAATTAGACCTCGTTCTCGGCGGGAATTATATTGGCGATGGCAGCAATAATATAAGCAACGTGACTGACACCGATATCGAGGCCCTCAAGGCGGCGCGGCCAGATCTTTTTTTAAATTCGCAATGGTTTGGATCCGGTCCCATAATTTCTCCAGATGGCGGATATGTTTTGAATTCAAAGGTCGGCTGGGACGGAGATTTTTTTAACGGCTTAACCAATAAGCAGGTTATTGGACTTATAAGTTGCGATAGGCAGGCCGCTCCCGCCGAGCCTACTCCCGAGCCTACGTCTCCCGGCCCATCGACTCCCGAGCCCACGACTCCCGAGCCCACGACTCCCGAGCCCACGACTCCCGAGCCTGAAATTAAGATACCAAGTTCAGATCTAGATCCGAATAACGAGAGGCTAACGATCCTTGATGGCGGAGAGGTAAAGCCTAGTAACCCAAACAATAATGAATATATAAAGTTAAAACTGGATTCTAACAAAGAGCATATCGCGCCAAACGTATGGTATGTACTAGAGGAGGATCTGAATGAGTGCCCTGCTGGATGGCCAACTATAGCTATAAATTCAGCATGGATAAATAAGAGCTTGCCCGAAGCGGATAAGCTTTATAAAGAGTATTCTGCTTGGGCCGAGGAGTATAAAACTCTTATTTCAAAATCTGATGAGGTAAGGAGTGCATCAAACTCTTTATCTATATGCCAGGCCAGGGGTTCCCAGGCAGATTGCTCTGATCAAGAAGCTAAGCTTAAAATTGCAAGCGAAAACACGGAATATGCAAAATTAAAGGAGCTATTAAAAGAAGCTTATGGAAAGGGTCTTGTTTATGGATGCTATATAGGTAGGATAGATAATGATTGGTCCTATTCTGGCTCTGGAGCCGCGCAGCGTCCGGGCGCAACACAATATGGCCCACCAGAAGTTTACACGAAGAAGGGGAGTAAGAAGAGGCCCGCCGCCAAAGACGAAAAGGATTCTGGAAATCCAGAGTTTCATGGTGCATGGTGGGGGCACGGAGGAAAGGGCGCGATCCCGGGTGGCGACGTGCCACTTCCAGACCTACTCGGAGAAGATGTGGTTGAGGTTCAGCTTGGAACTGTCGAATCTGGCGCAATAACCGTTCCAATATCAATAAGAACATTTTTACAAGGGAAGACTGAGACAAATGGGAGAGCGTTTGACAAACAGATTAGGGATATCCTAAGAATGCCCGCTCCAGCTTCGTGCATAATGAGTGCAATGTTTGATCCAGGCCACCCCGTTGATGTTCCGCCTGAGGAGCCGGGCGGAGAATGGACCGTAAGATATATATATGGCTTCGATGGAGTAGGGGGACTTATTGGTTCCAATACTTTATCTAAAGGGCATATTGGGGTGGATCAATATGCTAGCGCATATACTAAGTCTGTATCAAGATATAATGAGTTTCTCCATATTTGGTATGGCGCATATATGTCTGGAAAATTACATGGTGGACCATTTGCTCCTGGGTTTGTAATGTGGTATTATAAGCATCATTTAGCAGATGTTGGTCCGATGCAGTTCTCTCTGGCATTAATAAATAAGTGCGGAAGATCAACCATTCCTTGGATGGAGTTGTTGAATCAGTCGATGGATTCCGCAAAGAATTATTTTAAATACACTCCTGCGGATCATAGCACTAGGATTACTAGGCCGAGCGGCAAGTCGTATCATAGGGACCCAGAAAAAGCTACAAGGCAGCTCAGATCTGATTGGGAGGGGATGCTTAATAAAAGTTACCCCGCATGGAAAAAAGAGGGTGAAATTTTAACACAAAGAGGATATATTATTAAAAATAGCTCTACGCCCATATATGATAGAATCATGATGAATGATCCCGATTATTTATCACATAAAATAGCCGCAACAAACTCTAGCGGCATAGATAGTGATAGGGCGATAAGGGAGTTTCGGATTAATAAAATTGCTTCAAATAATATTAATAAATCTACTAATGATAATGAATTAAAACGTGACGATATAGAATCTACTAATTTTTATAGTGATATTATGAAAAAATACGCAGATGATTTTTTAAATACTTACTTGGATGATGCCTTACAGGATCTGTCCAAGGAGTATGCTGGTTCTTTTTATGCGGGGCTTGAGGGTGCGCATAAAATTAACGATAATGCTGAAGAGGATAGTTACAGCTCTTATTACAATGTTCATGACGAAACTGGCGCAGATTTAATTGGTTCTGCTCATCCAAAGTCAATAAACGTAGCTGATGCTATGGGTAATGGCGGGTTGGTCGAGAATGCGATTGAAAGTGGCAATAGAATGGCGGAGATTGCAAGGAATACGCCATCAGGGAACTATAGATCAAAGCACGCAAATATTGTTGATAGGCTTAATAAGCTGGCAACATTTGCAAGTCTTAGTGGTGACCGGCAGTCTATGAAAAAAATAAATATTGCAATTCGCAAATTTATTAAGGAATAAAATTTAATTATTAATTTTATTCACATTCTATTTAATTTAATGTTTTAGGAGAAATTATTATGGCATTAACACTTTTACAACCAGGTATGGAGCCCCTTGGGCAATTTGACCTGGCTGATGGGGCTACGCCCGTAGGTGGAGAGGTAGCGACGTTTGGCGCAGCTGCTGGCCGGTCGGCCGCAGATGGCTGGGCTGGCCTTACAACCTTAACACTTAACGGACCAGTAGATACTGCCCCCACAACTGGCGCCGGAACGGTGCCTCAGCTGCATGGACTCGTTGATGAAGGCTCAACTGGTTACGGAACTCTTTTTGGTAGCGTAATTGGTGGTACCGCAGGTCAGGGAACTGGCTTTGGTACGTTATCAACAACTGGCGTTGTTGTTGTTGGTCCAAACACAGCACATGCTTCTGGCAAGGCAACCCTTTGGGACAAGCCTGGTCTTTATGGCTGCAGCCAGCCTGTATGGGTATCGGCAGCTGCTGATGCAGCAGGCCTCAATGACGCTGTTTATGGAGTTGCTGCAGCTTCAGCTACGTGCATCGCAGCCGGATCCACCGGTGGTCAGCTTTGCGTTGACGGCGGAACGAACACTCATGTTATTGATATGATAACCACTGATACTCTTGTTGCATCGCAGATCGGCTTGTTCCTTGGTACGGTTAACGATACATCTCTTGTATCTACAACCTCTACCCTTGCTGGAACTGGAGCTGCAACAGTTGAAACACATGCAATTTACTTTTTAGGTAACGGAGGTGCAAGATGAGTAATATATTTAATACAAATGGTGAACTCAACGCCTCCAACGTAAAGGATGCATTGAGTCAAATTGTGAAGTACGCTTCTATCGTAGAAGAGCTTCAGTCGGCTAATGATGTTGCTGGTGCAGCACCATCTCTCAACGATTCTCAGAGAGATGATATGATTAAGCAGGCGCTTATGACACAAGAGGGCAAGATTGCTCTTGGTCAGGCTATGGCAAACCCAATTCGTAGGAACTTGGATTATCAAGGTGTAGGTCGCAAGGCTCTCGTCGTTGATCCTCTCCCACAGGGCGCGCTTCCAGTGTATGACCGAGATATTGATGTTGCAGCTGTCGTTGTTTCTAGCAACGGTTCTGCTCCAGAGTCTCGTGTCTTCGGTGATCGCGTGACCGTCCCTGAGTTTGAAGTTGTTTCAAACCCAACTGTCCGTATTGCAGAAGTTAAGCGTCGTCGGTTCAATGTAATCGATCGTGCTCAGCAGAAGGCAAGACAGGAGATTCAAGCTCAGGAAGATGCAAACGTGTTTGCCGCTCTTGCTTTTGCTGGCTCTGCTGCTGGTGGTGAAAACGGCGCTGTCAACCTTGACTATGCTAATGCTCCTGGTGCGCAGCTTGCTGCCGGAACGGCGGTGAGCGCCTTAGCGGCGACTAACAACTCCATGCTTTCAAAGGCTGGTCTTGTTGAAATGAAGAGAACGGTTGATCGTTGGGACCTTGTAACCTCTAAGTTCTTCATGAATATCAATGAATTCACTGATATGTTGAACTGGGAGTCTGCTGGTGGTACTGGTGCATCTCAGATTGATCCTGTAACACAGAGAGAAATCCTTCAGACTGGTCTTTATGGCCACATCTTTGGCGCAGACATTGTCGTGTCCAAGGTTGTTCCTGCAGGTACAGTCTTTGCGTGTGCAGATCCTGAGTTTGTCGGTGTTATGCCGGTAAGACAGGACATCGAGGTTCTTCCTGCGGATGAGCCCAAGCAGCTTAAGCTTGGTTGGGTTGTTAGCGAAATCATTGGTATTGGTATCGTTAACCCACGTGGTGTCGCTTCCGGTACTGTTGCTGCATAATATAGCTATAGCTATATTTGGCTAAAAATATTAAAGACCTCGGAGATTTCTCCGGGGTCTTTTTTTATTTATTATATTGTATTTGATTATGGTATTATAAATATTAATAATGGAGGTTTTAATGAATCCAAATGATGTAAGAAAGAGACAGGTTTATGTGAAGGGTGTGCCGCTGAAAGATAGGTTGTCAGACGCCATGGGGCACAGGAGGGACGGAAATTTTGTTGATACTCCGCAGGTTGAAAATGCGGGGTTTGATACATTTTTTGATTACGAAGATGACCTAGCCGGCATAAAGCCGTCTAATGAGCAGGTGGAGGCAGAGTGTGGTGATAGCATGATTATGCTTCGTGATAATGACTATAGTGGCAATAAGGCCTATACCGCAGAGCCTTCTACGGCAGAAGCCACTATTCGTCAGGGTGTCACTATGAAAAAGGATGACGGTGTTTCGAGTAATTTTGTTCCAACCGCGCAACATGGAGAGCTTGGCAAAATACCACATGGAGAGGTTGTAACCCCTGTTATAATGAGGCCTGTTTACAAAAAAGATAAGGAAAATGGCTATGACTCTGCGGAAAAAGCACTTTTATCTACAGAAAAAGACAAGTCTGGAAAGAGAAAGTATGATGACGTTGTTGGCTTTGAGTTTGTTAGGTGCGAATATATAATGAAAAATGAAAGACAATGCAAGCGCCAGGCTCCAAAAAATAGCACAATATGCTC
>Ga0315316_10000452_pt1 | contig 27171 bp, 21 predicted proteins | sample M160m3416metaG_FD_203702 | JGI IMG/M metagenome (GOLD analysis project Ga0315316, IMG submission 203702) | Ammonia-oxidizing marine archaeal communities from Monterey Bay, California, United States - M1 60m 3416 | ecosystem: Environmental > Aquatic > Marine > Intertidal zone | place: USA... | reverse complement strand
TCTGCTATATCTCTACTTAAAACAATCTCACTATTTCCCGTACCCTTGAATTCTTCAAAAATGACTTGGTCCATTCTGGACCCAGTATCAACTAAGGCAGTAGCTACAATCGTAAGAGAACCTCCACCTTGTTGTGGACTTATTTTTCTTGCGCTCCCGATAAAACGCTTGGGCTTCTCTAGGGAATTTGCATCTAATCCTCCTGACAAAGTTCTACCACTACCTTGTTCAACGGTATTATAAGCCCGAGCTAATCTTGTTATTGAATCCAAAATTATCACTACGTCTTCACCACTCTCCACATATCGGCGTGCTCTTTCCAAGGTAATCTCTGCAACCTGGCAGTGCCTTTCAGCTGGACGATCAAAGCTCGACGCGATCACTTCTCCAAACCCGCACATCTCCATTTCAGTAATCTCTTCTGGCCTTTCATCGGCAAGAAGAATCATCAAGCGACATTCTGGATTGTTAGTAACGATCCCCTCTGCCACCGATTGCAGCACCGTAGTCTTTCCCGCTTTCGAGGGCGCTACAATCATTGCTCGCTGGCCTTTACCCAGTGGACTAAACAAATCAATGACTCTGTTAGTGTAATCAACCTGACCAGCCACTGATCGATCACATTCCAATATGAGTTGCTCATCAGGATGTACCGCACTCAGTCTGTCAAAATCCGGCCTCTCAAGCAGAGCCTCAGGAGGATTCCCATTGACAATATCTAGATGGGTGAGGGGGGGACTCTTACCATTTTTTGGCCTGCGACCCACAGACCCGCTGAGCTCGTCCCCTGTTTTCAAGCCAAATTTATGTATCACCTTTGCACCAACATAAATATCCTCTTTACTAGGTGTGTACCCAGCCTCACTTCTTCGGATAAAACCTGAACCGCTGCCCAGTACATCCAAAATACCTAGGGGCTTCTCGTGTTTTTCTTTCACTTGTTGTTCTTCCACTTGTTGTTCTTCCACTTCTCAAGATTCCTTCAGTTGAGGATTGAAAATATCAAACCGATCTAGTCAGAGCACCGTATCCTACACCTTGCATTCCGTATAACATTGCTCGTCAAAAACTGATATTACTCCGGTACGTCAAATATATTTCAGAAGCAACTCTGTCATCGTCTCTCTTGCCGAACACCTTACTTATCGACTGTTCCTCTTGAGTCAATCGATGATTCTGGCAGTGTGTACAGGGTAGCTTCCCATGCAAACCACTTCGGAATGGACTTATCGGCCCCAGGCCAATGCATGATCGACCGTTCTAGGCTAAAACAGATGCTATAATTTTCACTTCTTTTTCACTTTAATGCAAGGCCTAGGATTTTTGACTGTACCACATCTCAACGACCTGGTACAGTCAAATCTATCCTATTCCCTCTTGCGATTACTTGTTCGCAGGAGTCGACACCGACCCAATAAGCCAACTCACCAGGGTCATCCAGGTCCCACAGAACCATATCTGCATATTTGCCAATCTCCAAAGTGCCAACCTGTTCTTCCATCCCTAAAGCCATGGCGGCATTTCTCGTAGCACCAATAAAAGCTTCCTGAGGAGTGAGCCCAAACAAAAGACACCCCATATTCATTGCGGACTGCATAGAGAATACAGGTGAAGAACCTGGGTTTGCATCAGTTGCAAGTGCCATTGGAACACCGAATCTGCGAAATTTTTGCACTGGAGGCACTCTTTCTTCATTCAAGTAGTAGAATGACCCCGGCAGTAGAACCGCCACGGTACCCGATTGAGCCATGGCTCTGACTCCTTCTTCTGAGGTGTATTCCAGATGGTCGGCTGAAAGAGCTGAAAACTCAGCAGCTAAGGTCGCACCTCCACCATCCGACAGTTGATCGGCATGGAGCTTCACCGGAACTCCTAAAGCCTGAGCTTTCTTGAATAGTTGAGAGCATTCCTTCCTTGAAAATGCAATAGATTCGCAGAAAGCATCTACCATATCCACTAATCCCTTTGATACAGCGATTGGCAATAACTCCTCACAGATCTCTTTGACGTACTGTTCTCTCTTTTTGCTATAATCCTGCGGGAGAGCATGAAGGCCTAAAAGTGTTTTCACTATGCTCACTGGAACCCTTTCTGCTACTCTATTTATTACCTCTAAGAGTCGTAGTTCGTGTTCCAGATTCATTCCATAACCTGATTTGATTTCAATTGTTGTGACACCCTTAGCGACCAAACTAAGCACTCTTTGCCAGGTTTTATGTTCAAGCTCTTCGTCCGAAGTGCTCCTGGTCGCATCCATTGTGGATGTAATGCCTCCCCCTGACGTCGCTATCTGTTCATAAGTCTTGCCTCTTAAGCGCGACTCAAATTCCTTAGACCGGTTGCCTCCGAACACGAGATGAGTGTGACAATCCACCAAACCAGGTGTCATCAGAGATCCCCTGCAATCATGGACTCTAGTAGTGGCCTTTAGCATCTTCTCAGGAAGATCATTGGTCGGTCCAACCCATACTATTTTCCCGCCAACCACCCCTACTGTACCGTCTGGAATTATGTCAATGCAGTCCGAATCACTAGGCCTAGCTGTAGCGATCCTGGCGTTTTTCCAGACTGATTCAAATCCCATTGAGTAATTTTCCTCTTGCATTGTTTTCACGAGTTATGTCTCAAAGGTAGCTTCCACCTTCCGACTCACTGAATCCCTTAAACTCGCTGCCTTTGATAGCAACTCTTTAATTCGTTTCTCCACATCCTGTTTGAAATGTTGATCAGAAATATTAGGAAGATTGATTCGTACATTGTAGATGGCCGACCTCAGGCCAGCTTCAGCCATAAGGCATCCTGTGCCAACATCACTCATCATCGCAACACTAGTTACATCTGCCATTTGATCTGCTAACTCCATGCATTTCAAACAGGTCTCAGCCGTCTCCAATGGTACAGAAGTAGCGCTCTTATATCCTTCCTCCACCGCCTTGCTCCTCGCGGCTCTTTCTCCTTCACTATCTTGTGGCATCCTCATCCCAGCTAAAACGGAATCAAAGGCCTTTGTATCGGCGTCAACACCCCTGACAAGTAAGTCTTTAATTATCTGAGCCTGACAGGCGATATCGCACAGATGTTCATACTTGCCATCAAATTCACCCTTCCCTACTGAGAGATTCGCAACCATGGAAGTCAAAGCACTACCAAGCGCACCAGAAAGAGCAGCCACCGATCCACCACCAGGTGCTGGAGTCTCACGCGAAACTTCATCTACAAAATCCAAGACACTCAACTCGACAAGTGGTCCTTCAGGCGCTGAAAAACCGATGAGTTTGTCCTCTACCTCAAATGGACTCACGTCACGTAAGCCCATGGATTGGATTGCTGTCTCTAAAAGATCACCAACTGGAATTCCTGTTGACTTCATAGCTCTCCGCCGATAGTACAACCCCGCTTCTCTTAGAGCTTCAAAAGGCATTAGTCCCACCAATTCGGAACCTGTTATTATCACTCCTCTTTTACCTGCTTCTTCGCGGGCTACTTCAAGCACTTCATGAGGAGAGCTAACCCTATAATTAGTCAGATTAATGCTGATTTGGGCTCGGTTATACTCATCTATGACCCATCCGATAGCTTTGACATCAGTAAAATGACCATCGTCAAAAACCGGCCCAGCTGGATTCTCGGGATCAATCCCAAGGTCATCATAACGTGCTATCAAGTCGCCGCCATGCTCCTCAGAATAATGCTTTTTCAATACTTCAAAAGATTCAGCAATAAAGTCACATGGCCCACATGGAAATTCTCCATTTTGGCCAAAATAAACAACATCTCCTTTATAATAAAATGGCTCGATATTTCCGGTTCGCTTCCATCGCCCCCTTTCTCGCAACGCATATGCAATGTCATTGGCATACCGACGATCGGCGTTGTTCAAGTTGATGTTATAAGCGATGAGAAATTCTCTCGCTCCAACACATGTTGCGCCAGCCACTGGGTTATAAATTGTTGGCCCATAATCAGGCCTCCAGTTGGGATCCTTCAACTTCTCCTCTAATCCTTCGTATTCCCCAGACCGAACCGAAGCCAAGTTCCTCCTCTCCAAGGAACTGGCTGCTTGATCGTACAAATACACTGGAATGCCCAATTCCTCCCCTATTCGAGCACCAACACTTTGAGCCATACTTACGCAATCCTCCATACTCATATTGGAAACTGGAATGAAGGGCAAAACGTCTGTGGCGCCTACACGAGGATGCTCCCCGTGGTGTTTACGCATATCAATCAATCGGTTAGCAGTAGCAACGCCTTGAAATGCTGCTGCTGCTACATCTTTTGGAGACCCGATGAAGGTGACCACTGTCCTATTAGTATTGTAACCCTCATCTACATCAAGAATATTTACACCTCCTGATGCCTCGATAGCGTCTACAATTTCTTTCAGGATTGCTGAATCCCGACCTTCTGAAAAATTAGGTACACATTCTACAATGGATTCTGACATTGGTTCCTGGGGTGAAAGTCAACAGTGTTTACAAGCCCTTTCTTCTGTGGCCTTACTAGTGTTCAGCAGTTCTACCTCTCCTTCATAGGAAGCCTGATCCCTTCTCTGTTTGCAGTTTTTTCGGCAAGTTCGTAACCGGCATCCGCATGTCGGACCACCCCTAAGCCAGGGTCATTTGTCAGCACACGATTGATCCTTCTTGCCATTTGATCGGACCCATCAGCCACTAAAACCTGACCAGCATGAAGAGAGTTGCCCATTCCCACTCCCCCGCCATGATGGAAGGATACCCAACTGGCGCCCGATGCAGTGTTCAGTAAAGCGTTCAAGACAGGCCAGTCAGCAACAGCATCACTACCGTCCTTCATGGCTTCTGTTTCTCTAAACGGAGAAGCAACAGATCCTGTATCTAAATGATCCCTTCCTATAACAAACGGGGCAGACACCAGTCCATCCGAAACCAACTTGTTCATTGCAACTCCAAAACGTGCTCTGTCACCCTGACCTAACCAGCATATTCTTGATGGAAGTCCTTGGAATTGTATTTTTTCCCGCGCCATTGTGATCCAACGAGCTAAATGTTCATCCTCAGGAAACATTTCCAAAACCAAATCGTCAGTCTTGTATATGTCTTCGGGATTTCCAGAAAGTGCGGCCCATCTAAAGGGACCCTTCCCTTCACAAAATAGCGGACGTATATACTCAGGAACAAAACCGGGGAAAGAGAATGCGTCTTCATACCCAGCATCATACGCCTGGGTCCTTAAATTATTTCCATAGTCCGTAGCATAGCTCCCTTTTTTCATCATTGCCACAATGGCTTCACAATGAATCCGCATGGATTCCATGGATCGCCTAAGATATTCCTCTGGATTTGAGTCTCGTAATGAATCTGCCTCTAACAAGGATAAGCCTGCTGGTACATACCCATTTAAAGGATCATGTGCTGAAGTTTGATCGGTAACAATGTCTGGCACCACCTGATCCTTAACCATCTGAGGCAGGACCTCTGCACAGTTTCCGACCAAACCAACACTCAATGGCTCCCCTTTCTCTGTTGCCCTCATGATCCATTCTAGTGCTTCTGCCATATCATAAGTCATCTTGTCGCAGTAGCCGGTTTTCAACCTTCTTTCAATGCGATCTGGATCTACTTCCACTACAAGGATTGAGGCACCGTTCATTGTGGCCGCCAATGGTTGAGCTCCACCCATACCACCCATACCGCCGGTCAATATCCACTTCCCTTCTAAATTGGAGCCGAAGTGCTTTTTTCCCATGGCACCAAAAGTCTCATAGGTGCCCTGAAGAATTCCTTGCGTGCCTATATAGATCCATGAACCTGCAGTCATCTGTCCATACATCATGAGCCCCTTCTTGTCCAGCTCACGGAAATGCTCCCAATTGGCCCACCTTCCTACCAGATTGGCATTTGCAATCAACACCCTAGGGGCTTCTTCGTGGGTCTGAAAGACTCCTACTGGAGTTCCTGACTGAATCAATAATGTCTCATCATCCTCTAGCTCTCGCAGACAACTAATTATACGATCGTAAGATTTCCAGTTTCTAGCAGCTTTCCCAGTGCCCCCGTAAACCACCAACTCTTCTGGTCGTTCAGCTACTTCTGCGTCCAAATTGTTCATCAGCATCCGGAGAGCCGCCTCTTGTGTCCAACCTTTACAGGACAATTCAGGGCCCCTAGGAGCTCTTATCTTTCTACCTTCTCTTGAGTCTTTCAAATCAATCGCCTCTATGAGTCAAATCTCATTGTGTTTTAGGATGGCTGAGAATCTTCCATTCTTAACCGCCTCCTTCAATCTTTCTATATCGGAGGAATACGTTCTGTCTCCCGACAAGGACTCAGCATAGTCCCTTACCACATCGTACGCTTTCTCTACACCTCTTCCGGCTTTCATCGGACGATGATGTTCAATGCCTTCAGCACCAACCAAAAGTTCGATCGCCAGTATATACTGCAAACAATCGATAACCCTAGACAATTTACGAGCTGAAGCCAATCCCATCGATACATGATCTTCTTGGCCAGCACTAGTTGGGACGGAATCGACACTAGCAGGGTGTGACAGAACCCTCATTTCTGAGAGCAAATCGACTGCTGTGACATGTACTATCATAAAGCCTGATTCCAACCCCGGATTAGAAGCAAGAAAAGCTGGAAGGCCGGACACATCAGGATTAAGCATTCTTTCTACACGTCTCTCACTAATTGCTGCGAGATCTGTCAACGCAATACAGAGAAAATCCAAAGCTTGAGACACAATTTGGGCATGAAAATTTCCCGCGCTCACAACCGATTTAGCTTCAATAAAAACCAAGGGATTATCAGTAGTGCTATTAGCTTCAACACTAAGTACATCTGCCACATATTTCATAATGTTTCGGGTTGCCCCATGCACTTGGGGCATACAACGCAAACAATACGGGTCCTGTACCCGACTGTCATTCTCCCTGTGAGATTCCCTGATCTCTGAGTTTTCGAGAAGGTGTCTTAACCTAGATGCACTTTCAATCTGTCCTGGATGCGGACGTGCCGACTGCACTTCTTCCATAAAAGGATCGGGAGTACCCCTTAAAGCCTCCAGGCTCATGGAGCCAGCAACTTCAGCCGTATCAAGGGCTTTCCTGGCTTCCAGGAAAGCTAGAATCCCTAACCCAGTAGTAGCTTGAGTACCGTTAATCAAAGCGAGGCCCTCTTTCTCCCTCAAACCAAGAGGAATCAGTCCAACTTCAACCATTACTTCTGAAGCCGGACGGATCTCTCCTTGATATTCCACATCGCCTTCACCAATCAGAGCTAACCCAATATGAGCTAGAGGCGCCAAATCTCCACTAGCTCCAACAGAACCATATTGGGGAACAATGGGGTGAATACCTTTGTTAAGAAAGTCTATCAAGAGATCTGCTACTTTGTCTCTACATCCAGAATGTCCTCGAGCTAGTGAATTAACCCTCAAAAGCATGATCGTACGTACCTGGATGACACTCATAGGATCACCCACTCCCGAGGAATGGCTTCTGATCAGATTGCGCTGGAGATTTTCTCTGTCATCTTCTGGGACCAAAATTTCCGCTAATCTACCGAAACCTGTAGTGACCCCATAAACCCGCTCGCCCGAATTTACCATTTCCAAAATGAAATCCCGGGATTCACGCATTTTTTCTCTTGCAGATTCATGCAAGACCACTGGCTCATCCATTGAAGCAACCCTCGAGCAGGATACCAGTTTCAGGTCCGCACCAGTTATTTCGATCATAACGATCCCTTTGAATAATCCTTTTCAGCCATCCAGTTCGCAAACTCTTCTTCTGTCACCACCAACTTCCCCTCCCATCCATCCTCCAGCTCTACTCCCAACCCATCGGCTAATCGATTGACGTAGTTGTAGTATGCCGTGACCTGACAAATATCCAGTATAGCAGTATCGCTAAAACCAGTTTCTCTTAGAAGAACAACATCGAGCTCTTCAATTTCCGCCGGCGTGTTCGTTAATTTGACTGCATAGTCCAGCATCGCTCTATCCTGGTAAGATAATTTAGCCTGCTTGTAGTTTTTTACGAGATCCCTTGGAAACATCCCGTCATCCAGCAACTTACGGAGTCCCGCCCCGTGATGGTTTATTCAATAAAAACAATCATTGTAAGCCGACACCACTATGGCAATCATCTCACGTTGAATCAGACTGAGTGGGGAATGACCTCTCATCAAATGAGCATATAACTCATAGTGATGCTTCATCGACATTGGATTCATTGAGTGAATCCCAATTATGTTATCTACCTTGTTATTCGATCCACCATATTTTCGAAATAATTCTTGCAGTGTGGTTTGGGCTTGTTCATAAGGAACATAGGGTATATATGCCATTTTCCACTCCATGTGCTAGAATAATAAAATTGAGCTGATTTCCTGTTAAATATTTCGTATCTTCATTCTGGACGTAGACCGATTCTCTATTATGCAGTTAGAATTTATAGGTGGAGGCCCTTAAAGCATATAAGTGTGTCCCCCATAAAATGTAACTCTCCAGTACTCTATAAAATCTAAAAATGACCAATACCGATAATACTAACCCTTCCAAGCAGGACTTCATAAGGAACATCATAGCAAACGATGTGAAGTCTAATAAACATGAAGGGCAAGTGGTAACGAGATTCCCGCCAGAACCAAACGGATTCCTACACATAGGACATGCTAAATCCATATACCTAAACTTTTCTGCTGCTGCTACACATCGGGGTATTACTCATCTCCGACTAGACGATACTAATCCTGAAACCGAAGAGGAAGCCTACGTCGAGTCCATAAAAACGGACATAGAATGGCTAGGGTTCGATTGGGGAACACACCTCTACCATGCTTCAGATTATTTTGACCAACTCTATATTTATGCTCAGGAGCTAATCCAGAAATCGCTAGCCTACGTAGACAGCCTGAGTGAGTCTAAAATAAGAGAATACAGAGGATCTGTTTCAGAGGCCGGACGTGATAGTCCTTATCGCAATCGTTCCATATCTGAGAATCTGCAACTCTTCGCACAGATGAAAGCCGGAGATTTTTCTGATGGAGAACAGGTCCTGCGAGCAAAAATTAATATGTCCTCATCTAACATGCTGATGCGAGATCCCATCTTGTACCGAATTCGACACGCCACACATTACCGTACTCAAGATAACTGGTGTATTTATCCGTTATATGATTTTACTCACTGCCTATCGGATTCAATTGAAGGAGTTACTCATTCTATATGTACTCTTGAATTTGAAAATAATAGGGATGTTTATAACTGGATCTTGGACAACCTAGATATACCACGGCCACAACCCCAACAGTACGAATTTGCACGACTCAACCTAGCTTTTACTGTTCTAAGCAAGAGAAAACTACTCCAGCTAGTTGAAGGACGCTTTGTTGACGGATGGGATGACCCTCGAATGCCAACATTAGCTGGCATCCGACGAAGAGGAGTCCCAGCCAAAGCAGTCAGAGATTTCTGTAAAATGATTGGAGTGGCCAAGACCGAAAACAGAGTCGACCTTTCTAGTTTTGAATATGCCGTGAGAAACGAACTGAATTATACCTCACCTCGCGTAATGTGCGTCCTAAAACCCTTAAAAGTTGTCATTACAAACTACGACGAAGGCGACGTCACATATCTGGATGCTCCTTACTTTCCAGAAGATGTCGATAAGGAAGGAACCAGACCTCTACCCTTCACAAGAGAAATTCTGATAGAACAAAGTGATTTTGAAGAAATTCCTTCTAAGGGATTTCGGCGATTATCCCCAGGAGAAGAAGTGCGTTTGCGATACGGCTACATCATAAAATGCGAAACTGTCATAAAGAGCGGGGACGGAGAGATTCTGGAACTACACTGCACCTACGATTCGAAAACGAAAAGTGGCGCCCCCACCAATCAGCGAAAAGTTAAAGGCACTATACACTGGGTTTCAGCCACAGAATCGCTGCCCGCCGAAGTCAGGCTTTATGACAGACTCTTCAGCGTCTCCAATCCAGAGGATGTAGATAAGGACGAGCACTTCACAGATCATCTGAATGTCGATTCCCTAGTTGTCTTAAAGAGAAGCAGAATCGAAGTTAGCGTGGCCTCAGATCCTCCCGGAATGCATTACCAGTTTGAGCGTGTCGGCAATTTCATTTTAGATTCGAAAGATTCACGACCAAACAACCTCGTCTACAACCGAACCGTGACACTGAAAGACACTTGGAAATCCTCGCAAGAAAGCAAGAAAGAGGGACTTGACCAGGTGCAAATAACTTCTAAGAAAGAACATCGGACAAAAGTGAGGAGTAGCCCTCCCCCGAAACTCAAACCTTTGAGTAAAATACAGTTAGACTGCACTAAAGAGATGACAGATCAGTTCGGTATACCAAAAAATGATGCCATGGTACTTGCTAGAAACCCCAGCTTGATGGAATTATTTCGATCTGCATCAAAAGAAACTGATGATTATAGTGCTCTGTCCAAATGGTGCATCAACGAGATTCCAAAAGATATAATGGATTTAAATCCACCATCATTTGGCAAATCCGTTGGGCAATTAGTGAAACTGAGATCGCTTGGAGAAATATCATCTCACTCTGCTAAAGAAATCTTGAGAGTTATTGCAAACACAGGCAAGAGTATAAATAAAATACTCCAAGAAGAAACCTATAGGATGATCGACGACGACACCCGACTAAAGGCCATCGTACTAGAAGTCATGGAAGAAAATGAGGATGCGGTCCAGAAATACCTTAGTGGAAAAATACAGCTACTTGGATTTCTAGTAGGACAAGTTATGCTAAAAACAAATGGATCTGCGGAACCAAAAAAGACTAGAGAACTGATGGAAACTTGCCTGAAACAACTCAGTCAAGGATAGACTTTAACTTTCTTCTAAGGAAACTTCACCCGAGCCATATATATACTCCTCTAAAGTGCCATGAATCCTAGTGACAGTAGACTCAGAAGGTGGTTGAGTGAAGCGTGACACGACCACACAAGTCAACAGATTAGTCCCCAAGGACCAAAGAGCAGCATGGATACCTAAGGGATTAGGAAAAAGAACAAGTGTACAGTACAGAACCATGAACCCTAACAACATACCCGTTAATACTCCGTTTCTAGTGAATGGCTTTTGCACGGGATAGCAGACTCCAAGCATCGCTGGAAGAAGTTGCAATGCACCCGAACCAGACAGTGCCACTAATGTCACCAGAAAACTGAAGGTCTTAACCGACAGAATGTACCCAATTACTAAAAGACCAACGACTATGGCTCTCCCCGTCCACATATAATGAGCAGCTGTTCTTTCGGGAGAGATATACCTTTGATAAATATCTCTAGTGAGAACCGTCATATTGGCGTGAAGTATGGAGTCTAAAGTTGACATTGCCGCAGCTGTGGCACCGGCCAAGATCAAACCAGTCAACCAAGCTGGAGCGTATCGGAAAAGCATTTCTGGAAAAATCTGATCCGGATTGTCCAACCCAGGAAGTACTACTGCACCTCCTAAACCAACCAGTGCAGTTGGAATATAAAGAGTGAGCAAAAAAATGGGGGTCGTGGCCCCAAGCCACCTTATCGTTTGGCCAGAAGCCGCCGTATAGTAACGGATCATTATATGTGGTTGTAGGATGATCCCAAAAGACAGAGCTATGGTCATTCCGATCCACATCCCCGGGCTGAAAAATCCTTCTGGACCAGGTAGTGTAAGCAAATCCGGACGAACTTCACGAACTTCTTTCCAAAGATTCAAAGGACCTCCAAACAAGCGGTAAGATAAAACTAAGCCCCCCGCCCAGACCGCAACATACATCCAGACCCCTTGTATTACATCCGTCCAATACACTGCTCTTAATCCTCCAGCCATCAAGTAACCAGAGGCTACGATCAGTAGCACAAACGTCCCCAATTCAAAGGAAATCCTATCTCCAGAGGCTACCGATATAATATACCCCAGCCCTTGAGCTTGCACTTGGATATACAAAATCGTAAAACAGACAGAAACCAGAGCTACGATCACTCTCAGACCTTCACTTTCATAAAAATCAGCAAGCATGTCGGCTGGAGTCATATATGAAAACTTTTTACCCAGAGCCCATATTCGAACTCCAAGTGTGTAGGTGATCGCTCCGACCAAAACAGTCCAAGTTCCGGCTTCCCAGAATCCGATCCCGTGTGTGTAGAAAAAACCGCTTGATCCTAGAAAAGCGAATGCGGAGTGATAGGTTGCGACAACACTAAGGTAGAGAACTACGAATCCCGCTTTCCTCCCATAAAGAAGGAAATCCTCCATGTCAACCGCCAGAGCTTTATTTGCCACAAAACCGATCACAATAGTAAAAACTATATAGCAAAAAATGAGGCCTGTAGCCACAACCCAGGTTTCCACAATTACACCTTTTTACGAAGGGTCCAGATGAGGATTCCTATCTGGATAAAATAAACAAATGCTAAATAACTATAGAGAAAAGGAAAGCCTAGAAACCAGGTATCCCGGAACTCATTTTCAATCCAAAAAACGATTGGAGGTTGTGAGCACAACATGGCAAGAAGAAACGCTAGTGTAGCCTTTCTTCCAGCAGCAGTCCTCGGCAAGTAATGATTCTTTATAGTCACAACAACCCATTCTTCAGTCTATTAAATTGGCCCAAGTATAGCGTGACAACGAATAATTGGACACACCCTTAGGCAACCTCCAACTATTGTATCTCCTAGCGCTTCTACTCTGGCAGAGCTAATCTTAACGTGGGCATCACATTTGTTAAAAAAGGGGTTAAAATGCAACCGTACTTTAGATGTTTGGCTGTGATCAGTGTGTTAGCTTTAGGAGCATGTGCTAACGGAAGTGGCGGAAGTAGAGCCCCTCGGTCAAGCCCCAATCAAATCGAAGCCTCCGAACTAACAGGGCAGTATTCGACCATGTCCGTATATGAAGCCATAGGACGATTGAGACCAACTTGGTTCAGAACAAGGGCCACAGAAGCAGAAGCAGTAGCCCGAGTCGACAACCAAAATTATGGTCTCAGTTATCTGCGTAGCCTTCCAGCTGAAGATGTGGCAACTTTAAATTTTGTAACTAGACGAGACGCCACATTCCGGTTTGGTGGGAGATGGGATGGTCCCGTAATTCAAGTCACTACGCTGCGCAGATAGGATATTTCCTGTAGTTAGAAGATATAAACTTTGGCTATACAATCAGTGGTTTTAGCGCTTCTAATCCGAAGACCACTCTGCATTAACAGATTTAACTATCAGTCCTAATGCTCTATGCTCACGAATTCTGCGATCTGGTGATAAACCCGCAACCACCTCGATGACTCATCACAACAATAACCAAGTCATGTGAAGGTATGATATACGTATACTGATCGCCTGCCCCAACAGGGTTCGGACGAAGCAAAGGCGCCGCCCGGATTCGAACCGGGGAATAAAGGCTTTGCAGGCCTCTGCCTTACCGCTTGGCTACGGCGCCGAAATGGGAAGAACTGTCTGCTCAATGCCTTAATCCCCTCAGTTCTTCCCCCCACAGAGCGGGAAACCGGACTCGAACCGGCGACCCCAACCTTGGCAAGGTTGTGCTCTACCAACTGAGCTATTCCCGCGTAGCAATCTCTCACTCCACTAATCTATTTCAATCGATCTCAGATTCCTAATATTCTTCTATTCTTGCGCTGCAAGCTAGGTACAGAGACATCCTTGTCAATTTCCCAGCAGAGTCCACTCTAACTATCTTAAAAGTAATAATCTTCTACTAGTAGACAAAGAGTTCTGACTCTAAAAAGAGCCCGCATGATCCGACCTGGTTTATCATTAGCAATATTAAGTCTGCTTTTCCCCTTCTTCACAACTACACCAGTGATTGGTCAGCAGTGGACGGAACCTCTTTCAGCATCCGGGCATTTACGGATCGAGGCCACCTCCATTTATCTTTCAAGTTATTCGAGATTTGGACAACGAGTTGAGGACGGGTCACTTGTTAAAGAAGTCGAACCCTTAGGGTATGATTTTACATCTCCAAATATAGGATCTCGCTTATTCCCTACACTGTCGAATCTAGAAAATCAATTAGGCGGACTTGCTGATGACAAGGAATATGCTGTCAATCTCGGAGCCAGTGTAACTAATTTGACTAGGCATGAAGTAAGAATACCCATCAATGTCAGTATCGGAATTCAGGATTACATGACTTTAGGAGTCAGCATACCCATCACACGCAGAAGAACTGAAGTCACCACATCCTTTAACAGCCGCAACGCAAATGTTGGGATAAGCCCTTCTATCACAAACATGCATGATGTGGATGTCTTTTTGAGTAGCCTAGCAACCGCGGAGGTAGAACTTTCTAGGATAACCCAGTCACTTTGTAGCTCCGCTACAAACTCTGCACAATGCATTCAGGCCCATAATATACTCGAAGAAAGTGCAAGTTTTAGGCAGATACTCAACAATTCCTATACAAGTCATGGAGTTTTCCCCTTACAAGGGTCAATCGCTGGAAACAGCCTTCAATTACAACTCGATGCATTGGCAAGTGCTCAATCGGACTTAGGTGTTATTGCTCATCCGACAACTGTACCCTTGGCTAACCAACCGATGTCTTTGAGCCACTATGAATCTCTCATCACCGACCCCTCTTACAACATCGCTGCATCCCCCTTGAAATCTTGGTCAAGCCCTTGGGAAATTGGCGACATCGAACTGTTTAGCAACTTCAAACTCTTGTCTAACAATCAAAACGCCAAAGAAAATGGAACCAGCGCCTCTAATGAACTCCATTATCTGATGGGGTTTGGAGGGCTTGTCCGTTTGGGAACAGGCCACCTCGACCTCGTGAATAATATGATTGACATAGGAAGTGGCGACGGACAAAATGATTTTGAACTAAAAATTTATGGCAACCTATCACAACTCAATCTGTGGAGTGTTTGGGCAGAGGTCGCATATGGACTTCAAAGACCCACCTCCGTGGCCAAAAGGATCGCAACCAGATATCAAGCCTTTCCTTCACTGGCTAGCATCCAAATTACTGACTGGACACCTGGAGCATATACTCAACTGCGTTTTTCACCCAGCTATCAACTTACCAACGAACTGACCCTTTTAGCTGACTCGCGATACTTCAAGAAACAATCTGATCGATATCTCACTAGCTTGGAGGCCGATTGCCATTCATCGACCTGCCTCAACCCAAAACCTCTGGAGGATGAGACCCAAATGACTTTTTTCGAAGTGGGGGGCGGGGTCGTGTTTTCTTCTCGTTCCCCTAGCAGTACTCGACCGCTCAGGATTCGTCTCCTGTATCGGGCCCCACTGACAGGAAGTGGTGGTATGACCGCTCAAACAACTGCTCTCGAATTTGGTATCCAAATTTTACAAGTTTTCTAAATATAGAACCGGATCAACCCAGAGATTCTCCCGCCCAATTCAGTTTATGCCTAAGCGTGCCAAAGAAATTTTGTCCTGGGAAACGAACCAAGTGAATGTTAACCTCAGACTGTTTGATATAAATCGTAGATCCAGGAGGTACATCAAACGCTACCTGTCCATCTGCAGTTAAAACCAAATTCTCAGCCCTTTCTATCGAATCCACAGCCACCTTAGATGATCCTGGAATAATCATCGGTCGGATATTTAGCGTATGCGGACAAATTGGTGTGACCAAAAAACATTCGACAGAAGGATCAACTATCGGGCCGCCAGCAGACAAAGAGTAAGCTGTCGAACCTGTTGGTGTGCCAACTACCAGTCCGTCCCCAGCGAAGCTTCCCATCTCATTCCAATCATTGGATTCTTTTATTCGCAGTCCCAAGCGAGTCACACTGGCCAGTCCACTCTTATGTATTACAAAATCATTCCAAGCGAGTAACGGTTCTCCCTTAGATCCATCTTCATGCACCAATTGAGCGTCTAACATGGACCTGACATCTAACACATAGTCACCGTCTAAAATTTGTTGCAAACAAGCTTCTAAATCATTCTTAGGCAAGGCTGTCAAGAATCCCAAATGACCGAGATTAACCCCTAACACTGGGATATCCATTCCACAGGCCATCCTTCCAGCTCTTAGCAGGGTTCCGTCACCACCCAGAGCTATTAAGAAGTCCACCCTTTTCTTTTCAAGATCTAACTCTTCTACATTTCCAGGTGCATATTTCAAAAGTGTAGGCTCCAGAAGTATTTCCAAGTTTTTCTTCTGGCAAAATGTCACTAGAGATTCCAAACATTCTGGTAAATCCTGAGAAACGCTGTGACCCAAAATCCCAATTCTAGAAATTTTGCTTTGAGTATCCATATTCACCTTGGGTTAAATGAATCTCTAAAACTCGTCCACAAACATATCGAGAGCTTCTTTGTGAACGCCATCTCTGTCTAGGCCGATTTCGCTAAGAAGCAAATCCCTTGGGCCATGCTCAATGAAACGGTCGGGGATGCCAAGACATTTGATTTTACCGCTATAATCACTCTTCAATCTGAATGTTTCCCTAACCATCGAAGCTCCAAATCCGTTAACAACAGTTCCCTCTTCCAGGATTATTATCTTCTCATGTTTCCTTACTATGTCTTCAAGCATTTCTTTGTCATATGGTTTTAGGAATCGACAATTTACTACTTCGGTTCCTATGGCCTCACTTGATAACATCTCTGCCACCTGACAAGCGACACCTACCATAGTTCCAGTAGCTAGTATAGCCAAGTCGTCTCCACTCCTAAGAACTTCCCAACTGCCGTATTTTGTTTCAGAGACTTCACTGATGTGAGGAACTTCCTCTGGGACCGAATCTCTGGGCCATCGAATCGAAAATGGACCATTCTTCCATTGAGTACTCAACTTGAGCAACGATAACATCTCAGCACCGTCTTTGGGAGCAGTGACCGTCATATTAGGAACCAACATCATATATGCAATATCGAAAGTACCGTGGTGCGTTGGGCCATCAGGGCCCGCTATCCCCGCACGATCCATACAAAAGACAACTGGCAATTTTTGCAAGGCTACGTCGTGAACAATACTGTCAAAAGCCCTTTGCAAAAAAGTAGAATAAATACAAACGATTGGAGTCACACCTTCTTGAGTCACCATCCCTGCCGCAGCAGTTACACCATGAGCTTCAGCGATACCTACGTCAAAGAACCTCTTGGGAAACTTTTCTTGAAAAAGATCTGTGCTGGTACCATCGGGCATACCTGCTGTGATTGCTACCAAATCGGAGTCTATCTCTCCTAGTTCCGTCAACCCTTTTCCAAAAACTTTTTGATATCTCGGAAGACCGGCGCTCCCACTTTTTGTCACTCCACTAATTTTATCAAATGGTGAAGCTGCATGCCATTTATAAGCATCTTCTTCGGCTGGCGCATACCCACGTCCCTTTTGTGTGACAACATGTACCAAGATGGGGCCATCCATCATCCGAACGTTTGACAGCGTATCTACTAATGAATCAAGATCGTGGCCGTCAACTGGGCCTACGTACCTGAAACCTAATTCTTCAAACAACATTCCTGGAACAAAAAATCCTTTGACACTTTCTTCGGTTCTCCTCGCAACTCTCTTTACGAAACCATCAGGGCCACCAGTCCATTTGGCCAGTAAATCCTTAACCTCACCCCTTATTCTATTATAAAATGGGTGGGTTATGACTCCTGTTAAATACTTGTTCATAGCACCTACATTTGGAGCTATCGAGTGGTCGTTGTCATTGAGCACAACTATCAAATCCGTATCCGTATGTCCAGCATTATTCAGTGCCTCGTATGCCAAACCACATCCCATTGCACCATCACCGATCACAGCCACAACCTTAAAACTCTCGTCCTTTAAATCCCTGGCTATAGCAGTCCCCAAAGCAGCAGAAATGGAAGTTGCTGCGTGTCCAGCTCCAAAGTGATCATATTCTGACTCCTCGCGCTGAAGGAATGGAGACAATCCATCCTTCTTTCGAATAGTATGCAACTCGTCATTTCTACCGGTCAGAATCTTGTGAATGTATCCCTGGTGTCCCGTATCCCAAATCAGCTTATCTTTTGGAGTATCGAAAACATAGTGAAGACCTACTGTCAATTCAGCCACGCCGAGGCTAGCTCCGAAATGTCCACCTGTCCTGGAAACAACGTCTACATGCCTTTCTCTGCATTCTGTAACTAGTCGGTGTAGGGTAGACCGCGACAGAGAGCGGATATCTCTAGTACTTTTAATCTTGTCGAGAAGCGTCAACTATTGTCTCCTAAGTCTTTAGTCAAATCCCCCTTAAAGATACTCCCAAATAGGAGAACAAGTACAGGCTTATGCTAGTCACTTTGTTCTGTTTAGAGCGTACTCGGCCAGTTCGATCAACCAAGGATCATTTATACCCGCCTTGGCGATTGATTCCAATGCCCTATCTTTCATCGCTGTTGCCATCTGAGAAGCAAGCTCAACCCCGTGCAATGAAACGTAGGTGCTTTTTGAATGCATTCCATCGCTAGGGTATTTTCCTAAATCTGTAGCCGTAGCTGTAGCGTCCAATAAATCATCCTTTATTTGGAATGCTAAGCCTAACCAGTGGCCAAATCTGCCCAGATGTTCGCATAAACTCCTGTCTGCATTCGCTGCTAGAGCCCCAATCGTCACAGAAGCCCTTAACAAAGCTCCGGTCTTCTTTTGATGTAGTCCCTCTAAGGCATCATGGGACAAAACTTCATTCTCGGCCAACAAGTCCAAATACTGGCCTCCGACCATACCAGTAGGTCCAGAAGCTTCATTCAGCTCATGAATTATTCTCTTCTTAGTGGAATCCTCTAAGCCCCATCTTTCCGAGGTCTCCACTGCCCACAATGAGGCGGCCGGGATCAGTAAAACACCTGCTTTTAAAACATCTTCTTCTGCAAATATTCTATGAGGGGTAGCGCGCCCTCTTCTGAGATCAGCGTCGTCCATACAAGGAAGATCGTCATGCATTAACGAATAGGTATGAATGACCTCTACTGAAATAGCCAAATCGTAAACCTCTCTCAAAAGAACCCCACCACAGGCACGATAGGCTGCTATACATAAAATTGGCCTCAAACGCTTTCCTCCACTCATTAGCGAGTAACGCATGGGGTCTGACAGCTTTACAGGAACTTTCTTTCCTATCCACTCATTGAAACTGTTCAGAGAGAGGTGCAGTTCCTGTTCCTGAGACGCCAAAAAGTGCTCGAAGTCAAAATTGCTCCCACTCGACATTACTTGTCGTTTTCAAGTTGATGAACTTCCAACTCATCAACTGGTCCTACCAATTTTTTTATTCTGAGTTCTGCTTGGTTTAGGATCCCCTCTGCTTCCTTGACGTGTTGAACACCTTCCTCAAACAGTTCCAAGGCGACCTCTAAATCAATTGTGTCTTGCTCCAATTGTCGCAAAATTTCATTCAATCTAGTAAGCCGTTCTTCGAGAGTAATAGCCTTCTTGGTTTCCTTTTCTTTCATTTAATCCAACCCTTTGAAAAATTCAGATGATGCCAAAGTCAATCAGAGACCTCTCCTCCTAACGATTCACACCCCACTACTCCATTCGCCACTTTTAATGAAAACCTGGTTCCTGCTGGCATATCTTCTACCTTCTTCAGAATTTTGCCTTGCGGATTTCTTGGCAGGGCATAACCCCTTGTTAATGTGCTTAACGGAGATAGTGCATTCATAACGCTAGCTACATTAGCAACGTCTTTTCTGGCGCCAGCCATTACCGTTTGCATGCCTGACTCAAGCTCATCTGCGGTCCTACCTATAGATTGCCTGATAGGATCGACTATCACATTTTCAAAACCTACAAACTGAGTATTCGCTTTATCCATTTGGATTCTCAATCCAGCTAGCAAACCTTTCATACACAAAAGTATGGATTCCATTTTCATCTCAAGTTGATCCTTTAGCATCTCTCTGTCTTTTACAGCCATCTCAGCGCCAGCCGAGGGTGTTGGAGCTCGAACATCTGCCACTAAATCTGCCAAAGTTGTATCTATTTCATGACCAACTGCTGATATCACAGGAACAGCAGATGAAGAAATGGATCGAACAACAGACTCTTCATTAAAGGCCCAGAGATCCTCCATTGAACCACCACCTCGAGCAACTATTAGGACATCGACCAGGCCACTTTCTGACAATATCTTCACTCCTTCAGAAATCTCTCCGACTGCCTTGTCACCCTGCACTCTGACATCCCTGATGATCACCTCTGTCCATGGGGACCTTCGTTCAATGACTTTGAGTATGTCGTATAGTGCCGCCCCACCTAGGGAAGTCACTACCCCAACAGTATTTATTGACTCTGGAAGGGGCTTTTTCCTTTCTCGATCCAACAATCCCTCACCCTGCAATTTTTTTCTGAGCTTTTCAACTGCGATCCTCCAAATACCTTCACCACCCTCATCGAGAAGTGATCGCGCGGTCACTTGATACTCTCCCCGAGGTTCATACAATCCAAGAGAGCCAAAAATCCTAACTACCATTCCAATATCTGGATCAACCGGTAGTTTCGAAACATCCGATTTAAACATGACACATCGAATCTGAGAACTCTCATCTTTCAGCGTAAAATAGCAGTGTCCAGAACTTGCCCTAGTCCAGCTTGCTATTTCTCCTAAAATCCAGAGGTTGTCCAAGTTGGTTTCAATAAGGTTTTTTACAGATCGATTGACCTGTGAAACACTCAACACCTCAGCCACTCCATCCATCCTGGTCAATAATCTTGACCCTTGTATTTCAGAGAACGATTCGCCAATTGAACGGTATTTTTCATTAGCATTGCTATCGTCATGGGACCGACTCCTCCTGGAACAGGAGTTATTGCGCCTGCTAGCTCCGAAACTTCTTCAAAAGCCACATCCCCTACCAACCTGTACCCATTGGGGACCAAATCATCCGGTACACGATTAACTCCGACATCGATTACTATAGCTCCTGGTTTTACCATTGTACTGTCGATTAGATCAGCTCTGCCTACAGCAGAGATAAGTATATCTGCTCTCTTTGTAATGGATGGCAGATCCTCAGTCCTACTATGCGCTATAGTGACCGTAGCATTGCCTCCTCTTCCTCGTCCCGTCAATAAAGTGGCCAATGGTCTGCCGACTATATTTGACCTCCCAACGATAACAACGTGCTTTCCTTCAGGATCGACCCCATTTCTCATCAACAGTTCTATGACTCCTGCTGGAGTACAGGGTGCTACCGCATCAGTTCTGCCCAAACTTAAACTACCTACGTTCAATGGGTGAAACCCATCAACATCTTTATCAGGATCGACGCACGAGAGGACGATCTTTTCATCAATGTGGCTGGGCAAAGGCAGTTGAATCAGTATTCCATGAATTTCAGGATCCGAATTTAACCCTGCTATTGCCCCCTCCAATTCTTTTGAGTCAGTACCTTCAGGAAAACTCAACTGCTTTGAATTAATGGATAAACTGTTCGCGGTTTTTTCCTTCATGGCTACATAGACTTTGCTGGCGGGATCCTCCCCAACTAGTACCACGGCCAAGCCGGGAGTGATGCCGCGAGATTTTAAATCGGCAACTTCTTTTTTGATCTCGGTATGGATAACCTCGGCAACCTCAGTACCAGATATGATTTTTCCAGCCATTAAATACCTCCACCACGTAGGAATTGTCTAAATTTAATAAAATACAAGAAACTTGATCCATCCTATCATCTTCAATCCACCCGTTTTACTTTGCAATTCCAACGGATCTAGTCTCGCGAATCACCACCACTTTTATTTGTCCAGGATACTGTAGCTCATCCTCAATCTTTCCCGCAACGACTTGAGACAATTCGTCCATCTCAGAGTCATTGACTTTGTCTGGTTCAACCATGACCCGAATCTCTCGACCAGCCTGTATCGCAAAACACCTCTCTACTCCTTCCGTTTCCATTGCCAATTCTTCAAGTTTTTCAAGACGTTTCACATAACCTTCGAACATCTCTCTGCGGGCCCCAGGCCTTGATCCAGAAATAGCGTCCGCAGCAGTCACAAGGAATGTTTCTGGATAATGGTGCGGTTCTTCCCCGTGATGGGCCTTTATAGAGTTTAGGACTATCTCTGATTCATTATATTTCTTACAGATTCTGTACCCCAGTTCTACATGACTGCCTTCTTTATCATGTGTAAGTCCTTTACCCACGTCATGTAACAAGCCTGCCCTCTTAGCTTCTTCAACATTCAGACCCATTTCCGCAGCCATACTTCCGGCTAACCGAGCTACTTCCTTAGAATGTCGTAACTGATTCTGACCATAGGATGTTCGAAACTTTAGTCGTCCTAAGACTTTGACAATCTGAGCATGAACGTTGTGAATCCCCAATTCGTAAAGTACTTCTTCTGCAGCTTCGACCATGGTCTTGTCCACTTCCTTCATACTCTTTTTGACAATTTCTTCAATTCGCGCTGGGTGAATTCTTCCATCTTCAACCAAGCTTTCCAGTGCAAACCGAGCTACTTCTCGCCTGACTGGATCATACCCAGATAGAACTACTGCTTCTGGGGTATCATCAATCAAAAGATCAATTCCAGTAGCTTGTTCAAATGCTCTAATGTTCCTTCCTTCTCTTCCGATGATCCGACCCTTCATTTCATCGGACGGCAGTTGCACTACGGAAACCGTCATATCAGCCGTCTCATCCGCGGCCATTCTTTGGATAGCTAAGGCCAAAATTTTCTTGGCTTCCTTTTCCGCTGACTTTTCGGCTTCCTCTTTGATTTCTCTTAGCAGATTGGCCGCTTCTGCTTTTGCTTCACTCCTTAGTTCTTCTAGGATTTGTTCTTTAGCTTCACTGGCAGTGAGACCGCCAATGGATTCCAGCCTAGCTCTGATTTCGTCGGATCTTAAACTAAGATTTTCCTGTTGTTTCAGAAACTTCTTATTGAGATCAGATAGATCTTTTTCGCGGCTATCCTGTTGTGATTCTTTTTTATTAAGCGCATTGAAGCGGCTATCAAGACCACTCGACCTTTCTGCCAACCGTTTTTCGGTTTCAGCAATAGTTTGGCGGTGTCTCTGTTCTTCTTCTTTCCAGGCTTCGCGTAACTCTAAAACTTCTTCTTTTCCATTTAAAACTGCTGTTGTCCGGAGGTTTTCAGCCTCTTTTTCAGCACTAGAAAGAATTCTGGATGCTTCATCACCAGCGTCCGTTTGAGCTCGTTTTTGCCGAGATCGTTCTTTCATGCCACAGAAAGTATAACCGATCAAACCTGCCATAAGCCCTACGGTCGCCACCATTAAAATGTTCAGCAGCGAATACATTTATCTACTCCAAATCGAACACTGTGTAGCACGTATTCGAATAATGAACTTGCCCTCTTTTCTATCCAGATAGAATAGAAGCAGATTTAACTGCGACGCAAGGAGTATCGATTTATTCTTCAGAAATAATCATCGCTATTTCTTCAGTCATAGCTTCCATCACAGCAGTCAACTCTTTGGTTTTCGATTGCTCATCTTCTTTGAACTGAAAGAAGTTGTCAGCTAGCGACAATGCCGCAAGAATAGCGATCTTTTCAGTTTCTAAAGAACCCATCGTTTCTCTGATTTCGTGCATTTTTTCATTAACGTATTCTGCACATTTACGTGTATAGGCTGGATCTGCATCTGATCTAATCGAATAGTCTCTACCGCCTATCCTAACCGTGACCGATTGTAACTTTTGGGCGATCACTTTTTTTCCTCTATGTACTTTATTTGAGAAAGTAGGCGGTCAATTATACTCTTTCCTTGACTGAGTCGTTCCTTTAGTTCAGCGTTCTGGCTCTCGAGTTCTCTAATCCTTCGAATTGACTTGACGGGTTGTTGGGGTTTATGGTCGATAGCTGCCATTGCTTCTTCCATTTCCTCCAGTTGCAACTTGGCTAGTTTCAGTTTACGCCTCACTCCACGAACTTCTGCAACAAGAGAAGATACCGATTCCTTTAAATGCTTAGTAGCTGATCGATTCCTTATTCTACAATCTCTGCTGGACATTAAGATCCTCCGACAAACTGCGAATTATCTTATCCACACTTCGATCCACTTCCACATCTGTTAAAGTACGTTCGAAGGATTGATACCTCATCCGAACGCCCAAGGAACACTTATACTCGGGTATCTCTGGTCCTTCATACACATCAAAGATAGAAACTTCACTTAAAAACTCTCCCCCTACAGTTTTTATTTTTTCTGTCACTTCGTTGGCAGAAACTCCCGAGTCCAGCAGACAAGCTAGATCCCTATCTACACTGGGATATTGAGGAAAAGCTTGGAACTGCACATCTTCTTTTTCGGGCGTTTTCTCTGGAAGTCTGAGCTCTAATGCCCACACTTCACCAACCCACTTAGGAGACTCGAAGTGTTCTGGCGAAATTTGCCCGAAAGAACCGACGACTTGGTCTCCATCAGCAACTATCTCCACATATCGGCTCTGGACCCATTCCCCAACAACGTGCTTTGTAGATTCAAAGCTTACTGATTTCCATCCGCAGATTCGCGCAAGTTTTACTACAATTCCTTTGAGAGTCCAGAAATCAACCAAACCCTGACCATCTCCAGACCAATGTGGTGGTGCCGCTAATCCTGTCAACACAGATGCAACATGAGTGCTTTCTATTCCCTGCTTGTTGAGCGGCTTCTCAGCCTCAATAAAGACAGTTCCTATTTCAAATAACCGTATATCCCTTGTCGATCTAGCTAAATTATATTCCAAATTCTTCAGTAGGCCATGAATCAAAGATTTTCTAAGATGACTTTCTTCTGATGAGATTGGATTCAAGATTTCTATGACGCCTTCTGTGGCATTCGCAAACGCTGGGTTGATCGCTTCGTGAATACCACTTGCAACAAACATTTTTCGAATATCCTCTTCTAACCGAAACAATGGATCGTCTGGAACGCTACTCGGTAGGTAGGGACTCAATGTATCGGGGAACTGATCGTAGCCATATACACGTGCTACTTCCTCAATCAAATCTATTTCACGAGTTATATCATAGCTCCGAAAACTGGGGATCCTTGCCGAAATGACCTCTTTGGTTGACCCTTCTATTCCAATTCCAAGAGTTAAAAGAATTTTCTCCAGCTCTTCTATTTTAAATTCGATACCTAAAACCGATTCTACCCTAGCTAGTCTTAAATCTATCAACTTAGGCGTGTGAGGATGCGGAGTCGCTTCCATTATCGGACCCCTTATCTCGCCTCCACCTACCGCTAGGATAACCTCCAGAACTCGCTCAACAGCATCCAAATGTCCTTCTGGGTCGACCCCTCTTTCAAATCGATAGCTTGCATCAGTAGACACTCCTAAAGATTTAGCAGTTTTCCTAACCACCTTAGGATCGAAAAGTGCACATTCTAGAAAAATACGTTCTGTGTCTTCAGTTACCGAAGAGTCCATGCCTCCAATCACACCCGCTAGACTTTGAGGGCTTTCGCTGTCGGCCACCACTAACATCTGGCTAGTCAGCCCGTGTTCAATACCATCTAGAGTAAGTATTTTCTCATCTGGTTTTGCATTCCTTATTATTATCTCATTACCCTTTATTTTATCCAAATCATAGGCATGCATTGGATTTCCCATCTCGAGCATTACATAGTTTGTGGCGTCAACTATATTGTTAACTGACTGTTGTCCAACCGACCTAAGTCTCTTCGCTAACCAGTCTGGGGAGGCTTCCACCGCCACCCCTTCCACAATCACTCCCAAAAACCGGGGGCATAAATCTGGGGATTCAATTCTAATACTAATTCCTTGGTGTTTAACCTCCCTATCTCCCCTCTTCGTCTCTGCATTAAAATCACGAGAACCAGGAATTTGTGGGAGTGTTAAGTCACCAGGCCCTGTATGTGTAAGTTCTCTGGCCAATCCTACATGTGACAACCAATCGCCCCTATTGGGAGTAATCTCAACATCGAAAATAATTTCTCTTCCTTCGAGTACTTCATCTAAGGCCTGACCAGGTGACGTAGAATCCGCTAATAACATTATTCCACCTTCATCAGCACCTAAACCCAGCTCTTTTTCTGAGCATAGCATTCCATTGGAAAATTCACCTCTTATCTTTGCTTTCTTCAGTTTCATTCCGTTGGGAAGCTCTATCCCAACACCAGCGAATGGATAATGTCCTCCTTCGTGAATCACCGGTGCACCGCAAATTACCTGTAAAGTCTCACATCCATTATCCACTTCACAAATCGACAGTCGATCTGCATTCGGGTGTTTCTTCACCGATTTGACTCTACCAACGACTACGCCTTCAACTTCTATTCCTGCATCACCATTAATCTCCACTGGTGCACCCCGTGACGCCAATTGCTCACTTATTCCATCAGGAGTCAATTCTACGGTAGGAAGAATATCTTTCAGCCAAGAATACGAAATCTCCATCAAGCACGATCCCGAGAAAATTGTGATAGGAATCTTACATCATTTTGGAAAAACATCCTGAGATCTGGTATGCCATACTTTAGCAACGCCATACGACCTGGACCCATGCCAAATGCAAATCCGGTATACCTTTCTGGATCATAACCTACGTTCTCTAGAACGTTGGGGTCTACCATACCGGCACCCATTACTTCAATCCAGTCGGTTTCCACCTCCTTGCCTTCTTTCATCACGATTCGTCTCACGTCTACTTCAGCGCTAGGTTCCGTAAACGGGAAGAATGATGGCCTGAACCTTACCCTGGTACTTGGTCCCCAAAATCGCCTAGAAAATTCCGCTAAGGTTGCTTTGAAATCGACAAAACTTATTCCTTCGTCAACTACCAGGCCTTCTATCTGGTGGAAAGAAGGAGTGTGCGTAGCATCGTAAGTGTCTCTTCTGTATACGATTCCTGGAGCCAATACTCTCACAGGTGGATCATGTTTCTCAAGGGTCCTGATTTGTACTGGTGAAGTATGGCTTCGCAAAAGGCCCGAACCTCTAAGATAAAGCGTGTCTTGCTCATCAGCTGCTGGATGATCGAGTGGTGTATTCAAAGCTTCGAAATTATACCACTCGGTATCGATCTCTGGACCCCTCACTCTTGTAAAACCCATCGATCGAAAAATCTGCCAGATTTCGTCTATTACCCTAATAACTGGATGTTCAGAAGCCTCCCAAGTTTCCCGTCCAGGCAGGGTGAAATCAGCCAAATCTAATCGGTCTTCTTTAGTTATATCCAGTCGTTCTCTAGCCACGCTTAAAGCTTCAGCTATTACATTCTTTATT
>Ga0315316_10000449_pt1 | contig 27219 bp, 24 predicted proteins | sample M160m3416metaG_FD_203702 | JGI IMG/M metagenome (GOLD analysis project Ga0315316, IMG submission 203702) | Ammonia-oxidizing marine archaeal communities from Monterey Bay, California, United States - M1 60m 3416 | ecosystem: Environmental > Aquatic > Marine > Intertidal zone | place: USA... | reverse complement strand
GACTGTCAAATAATCTTCTGCCATTTTTACTCTTAAATCAACAAAATCCTGAATTCGTTCACATTGAGCCAATCCTACAGCAGCACATAGTTCTGGCATTCTATAATTATATGCTAAAGTATCATGTCTTTCCCAATCAGGATTTTGGAATAAATCTCGAGATATTCGTGTTTTTCCAGATACTGCTGTTAAATTTTTGAAACCAGCAGAGCTAAATTTTCGCATGGAAATAGCAAAATCTTCATTATCAGTGGCAACTATTCCACCATCACCTGTGGTAATATGTTTCGAGTTTTCAAAGCTCCAACTTCCTACATCACCAATAGTTCCTGCTAATCGATTTTTATCATCATGTGATAATTGACACTCTGCACAATCTTCCACAACATACAAATTATTTTTTTTAGCAATAGACATGATACTTTCCATATCACACATATTGCCATACATATGAACAGGCATGATTGCTTTAGTTTTATCAGTAATTTTTTGTTCAACATCTTTTGAATCTAGCAAAAATGTATCTGGTTTAACATCTGCATAAACAGGAATTGCTCCACATTGCCAAACAACAAATCCACACATTCCAACAGTTAAAGAAGGAATTATAACTTCATCACCAGGTTTTATTCCAAAAGCATTTAGAGCCATATGCAAAGTGGAAGTACCAGAATTTGCAGTAATTGCATATTTTGTATTATAAATTTCAGAAAATATTTTTTCTAATCTTTCATTCATTGTTCCAGATTCAGATGCGCCAAACCCACTAAGAAGTACATCCTCAATATACTTCCGTTCATTACCCATAAACTTCCAATCTTTAGACATTATCACTACCCATTTTCAATTTTTTGTTCTCTAAGAAATCTTGTTGGCATTGATAATTAATATTTGCAATTTCAGGGTGTTCTAAAATAAATTTAATTATATTATCACCAGTTTCAATAATCGAAATATGTTTATACAATTCTCTAAAAAATGATAGATCTTTTTCATAATCTAATGTTAGACGAATTTCTTTATTTTTTTGATTATCATTTAATTCAACATAAGAAATTTTCAAATCAGCTTTTTCAAAAAGATGGGTAAAAAGATCAGTATCAGTATTTTCACTAGGCTCACAAGAATATAATTTTTTAATTGCATTTCTTGTTATAGCTATAGTAAAAAGTCCAGTAATTATTTCATCAGAACACCAAATAATATCAAATTTTGATGATTGTATATCGTTCATTGATCTTTTTGCAATATTATAATCATAACATAAATCATCACCATCAATCAATAATGCATTTGTTATTCCATAATGTTCAAAACAGTCATTCCATCGTTTTATTTTATTTAATAATGCTCCACGAAAAACATTAACATCGTGTTTTTTTGCAATTTGAGCAAGTTTATCATCACTTTGATCAGAACTAGTTGCAAAAATTACGGGAAATCCAGTTAGTTTTGCTCTTTCAATAATTATATCTACAGATTTTTTTTGATTAGTAATTTGAGCAAGAGACTTGTTAGGTAATCTTTTAGATGATGTTCTCATTGAAATAATTGCAGCGTTAACTAAATTCATCAGTTATGTAATGAATTAAAAATTATGATTTATACTATTCGTAGTTTTTCTTAGCATAGTATTAAAAAACTATAGTATTAAAATAATAATCAAGGAATGAAATAATATGAAAAAGTTATCAATGGTTTTGTTTGGGGGTAATACAAAAAAACAAGATGGACCATTACTAACTGTTGCAGATATCTTAAAAAGAAAAAATTGTGATGTAACTATCATTACAGACAAAACACACCTAAAATTACCAACAAAAAATGGAAAAACATTACAAGAAAAACTACAATTGTCAGGGCATAATTGGTATGAATTTGAAAAAATGGAACTAGGGAAATTAAAAAAAAATATAAATAAAAAGAGTGTAGGATTTTCACTAAATTCTCCTTGGATTTTTAAAAAAGATTTAATAGATTTTTTTGAAGGTAAATTATATAATTATCATGATACGCCACTACCAAAGTTTCGTGGTGCTGCGGCATACACATGGGCAATTTTACAACAAGAGAAAAAATGGGGATTAACTATTCATAAAATTGATTCATCTTTAGATGTAGGTGATATAGTAAAACAAAAATCAATTAATTTTCCAGACACATGTAAAATTCCAGTTGATTACTTAAATTTCAAAACAAAATTTGAAAAAAAATTTTTTATTCAATTTATAGATCAATTGATCACAGGGAAAAAAATTCCTAGTATGAAACAAAATCATCTAAACGCTACTTATTGGCCAAGATTAGTTACCCCAATTAATGGTTTTATTAATTGGAATTGGAATTCAAAACAACTTGAATTATTTATTCATGCTTTTGATGACCCACATCAAGGTGTTTCTACTTTTATTGATGGAAAAAAAGTTAGATTAAAAAAATGTTTAAGAATTGAAAAAAAGATGAAAAGCCACCCATTTCAAGCTGGAATAATTTTCAAAAAAGATAAAGAAAAAATTTTTATCGCTACTAGTGATGGTGCAATACGTATTAATGAAGTTTATAATATTAAAAATGAAAAAATTAACGATAAATTAAAACTTGGATATAGGTTTTATACACCACAAAAATTTCTAGATTTGGCACTATCCAATCATGTAGATTATAAAATGATTAAAAAATCTGAATCAAAAAAATTATTTTAAAGAAATTAATTTTTCAAGAACTATTGGATTTTTAATATATTCATTCACCAATCCATTTTTTAGATTTTTTTTATATTGAGCAAGAATTTCTGCTGTAAAATCTTTATTTTTATAATATTTTTCATTATTTACATTCCATTGTTTTGTAGTAAAAATTTCTGAACCATTTTCAATTTTTTTTAATATTTGTAGAATTACAGATATACTTTCCTGTATAACTTTACAACCTATAGTATGTACATTATCATTAATTTCTATTTTAGGTCTAACATGAGAAATTATATCTCCGGTGTCAATACCAGAATCAATTTTTAGAATTGTAGAACCTATGTATTCTAATTCTTTATTTATGAATGGCCAAAAATTAGTTCCGCTTCCTCTATAGTAAGGTGATAATCCTAAATGTAAATTAATTATTTTATTTGGAAGTAAAGATAGCAATGGTTCTTTAATAATTGATGAACCAAAAACAAGCATAACATCAGGATTAAATTTTTTGATAATATCAAAAGTATACTTTAAATTAATTTCACGATAAATTAAGGGTACAACATTTCCATAAAAATAATCACTATTCTGAAATGTTTCCATTTCTGTTTGATGTCTTAAATTGAAATGTTCTATTATTGATGAATCATCATTAGTTGTTAATTGATTTGCATCATTTGTATTAGATTCACTAATAATCAAAGTTTCATCAATGACAGATGTAATTGAATTTGCAAAAAACTTATGACGGATACCATTACTAGTACATATTACTGCTTTCAATTCATATTCCCAAGATGTAAATTTTCTAATAAGTTTTTCAGTTTTTTTGTATTATCTGTACTGTATAATTCATATCTTCCAAGCTCTAACGGTGAAGAAGAAAATGAATTAACTTTTGGATTTACAGTAAATGCAATTTTATACGTATTAGTTTTTTCTAGAAGATTTTGTGTAGATAAACAATCATTTGACTGACCAAATGGGTAGCTAAAAGAAATTATTTTAGTTTTAAAACGTTTTTCTAATTTTTTCTTTGGTTGAATCATTTCTGTGTTAAATTCCTCAGAAGTCAATTTTGATGTTCCAATGGAAATATGAGAATGAGAATGACAACCTATTGAATGCCCCATTTCCAACATTTCTTTAATTTGGGAATTTGTTAAATGACTAATTTCCATAAAATTAGGAAGTTTTTCTAATAATAAATTTTCATAAATTTCTAATAATATTTTTCTACAATCAATATAAGAAAATTCATATTTGAACTTTAGTTTAATCTCATCAATTACATTCCAAGGATCTTTATTTTCTGTGAATTCAATATTATTTTTTTCATTTAATAAATTAAATTTTTTTAATGCTAACTCATATTCTGAAAGAAATTTTTTAATTCCAAATTTTGCTATTGAATAATGAATAATAATTGGATTTGCAGGCAGATTATTCTCGGTAACACAAGATGGAATAAAAAATGTACCTTTGATTCCAAATTTTTCCAATATTTTTGATGCCTCAAAATGATCGGAAAGTCCATCATCAAAAGTGATTAACATGCCAGGATTGTTTAATGAGTATGAACTTTGATTTAAAATTTCAAATACATCGCGTGTTGATATAAATTCATAATTTCCTTCAAGCATTTTGAGATGATCTGTAAATTGTTGAATATCAGTACCTAATAATTTAGGGAATTCATCCAATTCTTTTTTTGGTCTTATATAATGATAGCATAAGGAGACAAATTCATTTTTTTTCATATTTCCTACATTTACTACAAATTGGAAATACTATAACTATTGTACTGTTGAATAGTAACAATTTTGATAGTTTTCAGTGGAAGTAATTATATTCAAATTATTTAAGACTAGTTTAATTGAATCCAGAATTAAAATTTCATAATAGAAAGATAGGAAGTAAACAGAAACCACTTGTAATTGCTGAAATTGGAATAAACCATGAAGGAAATATAAAAAAAGCAGAACAAATGGTTAGAGATGCATTTGATGCAGGTGCAGAATGTGTGAAATTTCAATCTCATATAGTAGATGATGAAATGATTCCAAATTATGTAATTCCTGGAAATTCTAAGGAAACGATTTGGAATATAATGAATAGATGCTCATTAACTGAAAATGAAGAAATTTCTTTAAAAAAACTTGTTGAAAACCTAGGAATGATCTATTTATCGACACCGTTCTCTCGTGCATCAGCAGATAGATTGGAAAAAATGAATGTCGTAGGATACAAAATTGGTTCAGGTGAATGTAATAATTATCCATTAATTGAACATATTGCATCGTTTGAAAAACCAATAATATTGAGTACAGGTATGAATAATATTCAAAGTATTACCAAAAGTGTAAAAATTTTGAGAGAATATAATATACAATTTGCATTAATGCACGTAACATCAATTTATCCTACATCATATGACCAAGTTAATTTAGGAGCAATGACTGAATTATCTAATACATTTTCTGATGCAGTAATTGGGCTAAGTGATCATTCAATTGGAAATTATACCTGTTATGCAGCAACAGCATTAGGAGGTTCAATCTTGGAAAAACATTTTACGTCAGATAAATCATGGAATGGACCAGACATTCCAATATCGATTGATCCTTTAGAATTAAAAGAGTTGATTATAGGAGTAGATGCAATCCATAGATCGTTGGGAGGAGAGAAAAAAATTCTTCCAGAAGAACAACAAACAATAAATTTTGCATATGCATGTGTTGTTTCAATAAAAGATATTGAAATTGGAGAATCTCTCTCTGAACAAAATATTTGGGTAAAACGCCCCGGTACAGGAGATATACTCGCTAAAGATTATCAAAAAGTATTAGAATATAAAGCGAAAATAAAAATTCCTAAAAATACACAGATAAAGTGGAATATGATTGAAAATTAAGAAAATAGTATTCATCACAGGAACAAGAGCTGATTTTGGTAAACTAAAACCTTTAATCGATGTTATTGAAGATTCAAAATTATTTGAATGTCATATTTTTGCTACAGGCATGCATACACTAAAAAAATATGGGAATACATATTCCGAAATTAGAAAACTAAAATACAGAAATTTAAGCGTATATAGAAATCAAAAAAATGATAATCAGGATTTAATTCTTGCAGAGACAATTAGAGGGTTTTCAGATTTTGTTAGAAAAATTAATCCAGATATGATAATTGTTCATGGAGATAGATTAGAAACTTTAGCTGGTGCAATTGTGGGATTATTTAATGGCGTGTTAGTAGGTCATATAGAAGGCGGAGAAATTTCTGGAACTGTTGATGAAATTATCAGACATAGTGTAACAAAACTGTCACATATTCATTTTGTATCTAACTTAGATGCAAAAAAAAGAATTGTTCAAATGGGTGAAAATAAAAATTCATCTTTCATAATTGGGTCTCCAGAAATTGAAGTTATGAAGAGTAGCAATATACCCAACATAAAAGAAACAAAAATTAGATATAATATTCCATTTGAGAATTATGCAATTTTTATTTTCCACCCCGTAGTTACAGAATTTCATAGTATCAAAAAACAAATTAATGAAGTTATTTCAGGTTTAAAGAATTCAAAAAAGAAATTTATTATAATTTATCCTAATAACGATAAGGGTTCCGATCTAATAATTAATGAAATTAAAAAGCTAAAAGTTAATAAGAATTTTAAAATATTTCCATCTTTACGTTTTAACTATTTTTTATCTTTATTAAAAAATGCAGATTTTGTTATTGGTAATTCTAGTACAATAGTTAGAGAAGCAGAAGTATATGGTACACCGGCAATTAATATTGGTACAAGACAAAATAATAGAAATAAAAGTAAAGAAATAATTAATATTCCTTGTAAAAAATTAAAAGTGATTCAGGCAATTAAGGATGTAGATGGAATACGTTTTAAACCTAAATCATTCTTCTATCCAGTAGATAGTTGTTCAACAGAATTCTTAAAAATTCTATCAGAAAGTACAATATGGAATAGAAATTTACAAAAACAATTTAAAGATATTAAAATTTAACTTATTGAATTATGAAATGCTTCTGCCAATTTTTTGATTAGTTGAAAGTTTTCAGTGTAGAATTCTTCTACCGATTTTTCGTTAATTTCTGTATCAAGAAGTAATCCTGAAAAATGAAATTTGTTAACAACTGCAACATCAAACTGATCAAATGGCCATTCAATTGAATTTTTTTCTATAAAATCAATATATTTGCCTATATCATTCGCTTCAACTTTGGTCAGCAATGAATTTTTTATAGTATCTCTTAGTTTTGTAAGATCAGTTGCAACAGTTACTGAAGGTAATATCGAGTAAATTGTTTTAGAAAATACAATCGAGGGTTTTTGATAAATCGTTGCTTCAAACGCAGATGAACCTGCAATTGTCATAACTAAAGAACTATGTTTCAACAATTCTTTTGATGAAAATTGTGGATGAATTAATTTAACATTTGGGATATTCATAATTTCCTTATACTCAGCAATATTCCTCCATTCTCTTGTAGCTTGACCAGGAGTTTCTTTTACATACAAAGAATAATTCACTGGTAATGATTTAACGATAGTTCTAATAATTTCAATTTGATTATTTAAAAAAGGGGAACCAATCAAAAGATTTCTTTCCATATCTACACCCAAAGCAAAATAAACAAATGGAGTATTTAGTTCAGGTTGCATTATTAGATTTTTATCAATAAAATTTTTACGAATTTTTTTCTTAATTGATAATAAAATATAACTTAAAACAACCTTGTGTTTTTTTCTTCCATAATATGTGTATAATTCATGTTGGGATTCTGAATTAGAAAAAAGATACTTGAGTAATACTTTGAATTTCATATTAGTTGTAGAAGAAGAAAATGTTTTTACAAATTTCTGTAAGTTTTTTGTTGTGTTTTTATTTTCAAAATATTTTTCTAATTCAGAAAAATTTTTAGTTTTTGTGATACATGTGTTATAATTTATTTTTGGATTAAAATTTGTAGGATCATCAGTAATAATTACACGATTTACTAATTTTGGAACAAATGGCATCAAAACTTGAATAGATCTTTTCTTACACATTCTAACAAGAATTTCTAAATGATGAAATCCAGGATCCTTTGTTAATAATACATCAGGAGAAATAGAATTTAAGATATTTTCAAAAAATTCAAGAATTTGATAATCAATTGACAAAAGTGTATTTTTTTCAAAATTATAAAACTGATTATATTTATAAAAAATTCTTTCATTTGTTAAAAGTTCCCATAAATTCAAATCATACTTGTTTTCATAGTTTTTTAAATTTTCAATAGAAAAATTTGTTGAGTTTTGAATTTGTTCATGTAAAAACCAAATTTTTTTGAATTTTACTAATTGTTGGTTCTTGAAAAAATTCTTAGTGTTCGAGGGACAATCAACAATTGCATATAATTCATAATCTTCAAATTTCTGGAAATAGTTAGCCACAAAAAATTGTTTAAAATCTATAGTTATCCAAAATAATAATTTCTTTTTCATATTAAAAATTTAATCTGATCTTTTTAAAATCTACCGCATGATTAATGACAAGATATATTGTTAATAATAAAATTATGATAATCTAGTTCCTTCACCTAAAAGAAATGTTCTATTTTGAATATTGTTATCAATAACAATTTTTGAGTTAGAAGCTATAATTGAATTATCAAGAGATATTTCTGAATCAATTAAACAATTTTTCATGATAATTGAATTTTTAATTGTACAGTTTGATGTTTTAGTTTTATCATCAATACTTACATTTGGACCAATTATTGTATTTGGACCAATTATACAATCATCGCCAATTATACATGGACCAATAACATGGGAATTTTCTAAAACTAATGAATTTTTTCCTAACATTACATTGCCAGAAATTTTAGAATTTAATTTTTGTATTCCTAAAAAATATGGTTTCATATTTTTTAAAATTTCTGCATTAGCATGAATAATATCATTTGGGGTTCCTGTATCTTTCCAATAATCAGTAATCATTTCAAAACTAATTTTATTTTGTTCATCTAACATAATCTGCAATGCATCAGTGATTTCTAATTCATTTCTCCATGATGGTTTGAGTTTGGAATAAATTTTGAAAAATTTTGGTGTTAAAAAGTAAATTCCGGTTACCGCTAAATTTGTAGGAGGGTTTTTTGGTTTTTCCATTATTTTTGTGATTTTATTATCAGTTACTATAGCAATTCCAAATTGTTCAGGATTTTTGACCTCACATAATAAGACGGTTGCATCATCATCAGATTCTTCAAATTGTTTTGAAACATTCTGAATTGATTTTTGTATTATATTATCACCTAAGAATGTCAAAAACTTTTCATTTCCAATAAAATCTTTACAGAGATTAATTGCATGTGCAATTCCTTTAGGTTCATCTTGTTCAACATATGTTAATTTGACTCCAAACTCTGTTCCATCACCATAATACTCTTTTACTTTTTGTGAACCAATTCCACCAATAATAATAGCAATATCATTTATCCCACAATCACGTATTGCTTCAAGACAATATTGTGACATTGGTTTATTTGCAATTGGTAAAAGTTGTTTTGGTCCTGTATGTGTAAGAGGTCTTAATCTTGTTCCGTGACCACCATGAAGAATAATTCCTTTCATTTTATTTTAATCTCATATAATTAATTAGAACTTTTCCAGGGAGTTGAATCTGTTGCGGTTGTCATGTATGTTTTATTCATAATTTCAGATTCATTTAGATACCAATTAATTGTATTTTTAAGACCATCATCAAAATTAGTTTTAATATTCCAACCTAATTCATCAGATATTTTTTTGGAATCCATACTATATCGATAATCATGTCCAGGTCTATCTTCAACAAAATTAATTAAATCTTCAGATTTATTCATCAAACTAAGAATTTTTTGTACAATTTTAAGATTATCAATTTCATTGTTTGCAGAAATATTGTATGATTCTCCACTCTTACCTTTTAGAAGAGCTAGTAAAACAGCATTACAATGATCATCAACATGAATCCAATCTCTAATATTAATTCCTTTTCCATAAATTGGAATTTTTTTATCTTGATTTGCCAAAATAATTATTTTTGGTATTAATTTTTCATAGAATTGACGTGGACCATAATTATTTGTACACCGAGTAATTACTACATCAGCATCATATGTATTGATATATGATTTTATAAGAAGTTCAGCAGCCGCTTTAGTTGCAGCATATGGATTTGAGGGATTAAGAATAGATTGTTCATTTGCAGTGTCAGAAGATAAACTTCCAAAAACTTCGTCAGTTGAAATCTGCAACATTCGTTTTTTCTGTTTTGTAATTATATCTAAAATTGTAAAAGCTCCACGGATGTTAGATACTAAAAATGGGTCTGCATCATTTATGCTACGATCAACAAAAGATTCTGCTGCAAAATTAACAACAGCATCACATTTTGTAATTAATTCTTCCATCAATCTTCTATTTGTAATATTACCTTTAACAAATTCATATTTTTCATGATCCTCGATTTCTAGTAAATTATTTTTATCGGCACCATGTAATTCTGCATCAATATTAATTATTTCATATTCATTTGATTGTTTAAGTAATTTTAAGATAAAATTACTACCAATGAATCCTAACCCACCAGTTATCAATAATTTCATTATTAATCCTATTTTTGATTATTAATAAAAACTTAGAATTAATCATACTAATCAATCCAAACTTTTATTGCAAATCACAATTAATTTGATTTATGAATAAAGAAGATTATGTAATTAAACTTGAGAGACACGATACACAAGATATTAACAAAAATTCTGTCAATGGGAGCTTAACTGTAGTATGGCGAGATTGGGATAAAATTTTGAAAAATGAGCCAAAAATGGTTTATGTAAGTTCAGTCAATTCTGGTGAAATAAAAGGACCACATCTTCATACAAAACGAGATAGTTATTTCACGTGTATTCATGGAAAAGTAACTTTTGTTATAAAATCTGGAGATGAATATATTGAGATTGAAAGTGATGCAGAAAAACCAAATTTAGTATATGTTCCAAAGAATGTTGCATCGGCTCATATCAATACGTCAGGAGGGATTTCAAGAGTACTAGCTTTAGCAAATATTGCATGGAAACCAAATGATAACGAAATGAGAAATATTAATTTTAATAATTTTGAGTGGTCGAAATTTAAAAAATAATGAAGTATATTGAAATCAAATAACACTCAGATAAATTTTAATTTTGAATTTTTTTCAAAATATAGTAAGTTATTTTTATGTATAATTTTTATATCTTCATTAATAATTAATCTAAATTTTATTGGATATGATATTCCAGTAACAAATGATTCTCTAGATTATCTTGTACATGCAAAAGAAATTAGTAATCAAGGAAAATTACCATCAGGAAATTATCCAAGTAATGATGGATGGCCAATTTTAGTTTCAATATTCTTAAATTTAGTAAATTCTGAAAATTTTTTAGATGATAGTAATTTACAAAAAATACTATCAGCAATAATATTATCATTAACATTATTTCCAATTTATTTATTATGTAAAAAATTTATTAAGAATGAAATTGCAGTGATTGCTGCATCATTATTTATTTTTCATCCAATGATAATAGAAAATTCAGTTCTAGGATTAACAGAATCAATGTTCATATTATTTATTTCATTCATGTTGTTATGCATGATTTCAAAAAATATAAAATTTTCATTGATAGGAGTTTTTTTAATTTCAATAGCATCAATTGTTAGATATGAAGCCTTAATTCTAATAATACCATTTACAATAACTTTTTTTCTAAAAAATAAATTTAGTAAAAAAAGTTTAATTATATTTTTGATAGGAGTTTTAATTTTTACATCAATAATTCTACCAATTTCAATAATTCGTATTGAAGCTATAGGTAATGATGGTCTTTTTAGTAATATTACTGGAAGCGGAGTATATTTTTCAAATCATGTAATTGAAGGTATTCCTGAAGATGATATAATTCCAGGAGAGGCATATTCAAATAAATCTATAGAATTTATAAAAAGATCTATTGAAATTTTCATTACATCATTAGGTGTGATTATGATACCATTCTTTATTTTTGTTATTCCAACAGGACTATATTTTTTCTTTAAGAATAGAAATGTGAATACTTGGATATTAGTAATATTTGCAATTACATTATCGCTTCCTATTGCATATGCATTTGGAAGAGGAATCAGTGAACCGAGATATCTATTTGTTTTATTTCCAATATTCTGTATAATTTCGTCATTTACATTACAAAAAATTCAGAATATTTCAAAATCTAAATTTATAATTTTTGCAATAACATTATGTATAATTTTTACTACCATACTACTTGTTGAAGATCGAAAAGAGAATTTCATGTTGGAAAAAGAAGGATTTGAAAATGCAAAGATGATTGCATCTATTGCTAATGGAATCAATTATTACTCACAAAGTAAATACATTGAAGCAGCCAATTTGTCAAATGAATGGCCAGATACACCAGAATATGATTATGCTAGATCACCTAATACAAAAACAGCAAAGTTTCTAGCCTCAGAATACAATTCTCTTGAAAATTTTATTACAGAAACACGAGAATATGATTATGAAAATAAAAGAAACGGTTTAACACATTTAATCATAGATCGTAATACGACAGATGAAATTTTGAAAAACATAATGAACAATGAAACAAAATATGATTATTTGGAAAAAATTGAATTAAACTTCAAGGGTAATAATCAAGGATTAATTATTTATGAAATTAATTTTGAAAAATTTGATAAAATAAAAAACTAGATTAGAATATTATCAATAACAATATCTTGTTCTTTTTTTGTTATTTCAGGATACATTGGAAGTGACAAAATTTGTTTGTATAAAGATTTTGAATTTTTAAGGTCGGACTTTTTTGAATATTTCTTAATTAATGAAAATTCATGTAGAGGTTTATAGTGTACAGAAGTTCTTATTCCATTTTTTAATAATTTTTGGAATAATTTATCTCGTGTTAAAGTAAATTTTGGAGTAATTTTAATAATATAAAGATGAAATGAATGCTCGTTTTTTGAGGGCATTTCAGGACATAGAATTCCATCAATATTCTTTAATTTTTCATAATAATATTTAGCGGCATTCCACCTTTTAGAATTAAATAATTTAAGCTGTTTTAATTGACTTATACCAAGTGCACATCTAATTTCGTCTAATCTGAAATTATAACCTGGTTCATCTATATCGTATTCCCATGGCCTTCCTTTAGAAAATCTTTGATTAAGTGATTTAGTTATTCCCTGATTTCGTAATTTTTTAATTCTGTTTGATAATGTTTTTGATTTTGTTAGAATCATTCCCCCTTCTAGTGTAGTTATATTTTTGGTAGGATAGAAACTAAAGCAGCCAGTATTTCCAAAAGTTCCAACATGTTTATTTTTAAAGTATGTTCCTATTGCATGTGCACAGTCTTCAATGACATATAAATTATTTTTTTTAGCTAGTTTCATTATTTCATTTATTTTACATGATTTACCAGCAAAATGAACAGGAATTATTGCTTTAGTTTTTCTATTAATACATTTTTTAATTGATTCAGGTGATATATTCAAATCATCATCAACGTCAGCTAAGACGGGTATTCCACCAGTTTGAAGAACTGAGCTTGCAGTTGCTGCAAAAGTTATATCAGGAATTATTACTTGATCGTTTAATCCAATACCTAATGATTTTAAAGATAAAAATAATCCAGATGTTGCATTTGAAACTCCTGTAGAATTTAATGAACCACAAAATTTTCCAAAGTCTGATTCAAATTTGTTTAAATTAGGACCATCCGTTAGTAAAGGAGAATTCAATGCTTTCATGATGGCTAATTTATCAGCCTTTGTTATAGAGGGATAAAAAAATGGAACTTTCACTTTTTTATTATTAAATGCATCAGGTCTTTTCTTCATAATAGTTCAAAAATTTTCAATCTTATTAATTATCTACGTAGGAAAGATTCTGATATAGATTTATAGTGTTTTCAGCCATTTTTTTTGAATTTGCCACATTAAGAACATGTTCGAAACCAGAATTTCCCAATTTTTCTAGTAATAAATCATCATTCAATAATTTCAAAATGGCATCAGCTAATTGAGTAGGATTTTCAGGTTCAACTAATAATGAATTTTCATTATTAGATATTGTATATGGTATTCCATGAGCAGTTGTACTAATTACTGTCTTCTTAAAAGCAAACCCATCTAATGGAGTAAGTGGAGATAACTCCCAGCGTGAAGGTAAGATTAAAAATTCACATTGTTTATACGCAGAAACAACTTCTTCACGTTTAGGATTTTTGATAATTAATATTTTATCATTGAGTCTTAAATCAGAAATTATTTTTTCCATTTCATTTTCAAAACCAAAATCAACACCCATCAGAACAAGTTTAGTATTTTTCATTAATTCATTATGCTGAATGATATTTATAGATTCTAGTAATGTATCAATTCCTTTTACTTTGTTAAATCTGCCTAAAAATAAAAAATACTTTTCAGTAATATTATATTTTTCTTTAAAATTTATTTGACCATCATCCATTTTGTGTAAATTAATCCCATTTTTAATTATATGACATTTTTTAGATGCATTAAATTTTGAAAATATTTTTTTTTCATATTCATTTGCAACTATAATTTTTGTAGAATTATTAATAATGTAATTAATTAATGGTTTCTGAAAAAAATAAAGTAATTTTGTAATAAATCCTCCATTAGTATAATCTGGATGTGTAAATAATCCGCCTTGATCAGAAATTATTAATGGAATTTTTTTCTTTTTTGCAATAAATACAGCAATCAAAGATTGAAAGCTACGTATGCCTATTGTATGAATAATATCTTGTTCATCATTTATCATTTGTTTATAAATTCCAGGATTTACAAAAAATAATTTTATTGAAAACCATACATGAGAACGAAAAATTTTGAAATTATCAATTTTTTCAATTCTAGGCAAAGCTTTACTAAATTTGTGTGAACCATTACTAAAATCCATATCAGTTGTGTAAATTTTTACATCATGATTATTTTCAGAAAATTCTCTTGCTAAATCTAAACATAGAAACATTATTCCACCAAATTGTGTAGCAGGTAATGATGCAGGACAGACTAAACCAATCTTCATATTAAAATTTAAAATAATCTTTAATTATATAGAATTGACTAACAAATTATTCTAAATTAGTTTAAAATTTTAATCAATTTAGGCATACACAACATTAGTCAAGAGTAACATTATGATTTCTCAGATATTGCTTAATATCAGCTACAGTTTTAATATCAGTAATTTCAGAAATAGTAAATTTTATTTTGAAATAATTTTCTAGTTCATCTACTAATACTAAGCCACGAAAAGAATCCCAAGATTCAATATTTTCAGGTCCAGATTGATCAGTGACACTTGATTCAGGGATTGAAAACACTTTTCCAACAATGGAATTAACATTAGTACCCATTATTCGATTTCTACCTTCAGATGATTTGGTAATTTTATATCATTATTTAATTTATAGATCCAAAATTTATTTTCTTTTTTAAAACCAGAGTTTTCTAAAAAATTTTCAGCAGGTTCATTTTTTGCAGTTGGAATAAATTCTGCTCGTATTTCTTCTACACCATTTTGTTTTGCATTAGTTAAAATTTTTGATAAAATAGCATCTTCAACTCCTCTACCCATTATTCTACAACTTAAAAGAAATGTATCAATAATCCATGATTTTTCATTTTTATTGATTATGTAAACACCAGTAATTCCATTATCACCAAATTTATCTAATACTTGTGCACAACCAACTTCAAATTTTGAATTGTTTGATAGATCCTTAATTTCATTTTCTTGATATCTTCTTGTAGTTAAATTGAATTGATTTGTTTTTAAAGTCAATTGAGATATTCGAGGTATTAGAAACTCATTTGATTTTTTAATTTTTACAACAATATCTAGTTGCTTCAAAAATTCATCTAAATTAGTTACTGATTTTTGTAATTCATTTCGCTCTCTTTGTTGTGTATACATTTCACCTCTCTTGACATCTTCATTAGTTCTATGTAAAACATTGAAATCATTCAAATCATTCAAAATTGATACATATTGGGATGGATCATTTGGTAGATTAATTGTTAATACTTCAGGAAATTCTTGCATTATTCTTTCTTGGTTGATTTTATCATCATCAAGGAAAACAATGCTATTTAATCCAATATTAATTTCGTTTGCAATTTGTTTTAAGTTTTCAGCTTTATCATTCCAATTTATTTGAATACATGCAAAATTTTTTTTTCTCAAAATCATATTTGGATGTTCATTAATAATTTTTATTGCATCTTCAAAATTATTCTTACTATTTACTGCTAAAATAATTCCTTGTTCCCATAATGCTAGTAATTGTTTTTGAAATTCAACAAATGCTTTTCCATTTGGTGTTTGACCTAATTCAATACCATCAAAACCATCTTCACCTACAATGCCACCCCATAAAGTATTATCCAAATCTAAAACAATACATTTTCTATTAATACCTAAACTAGGTTTGATATAACTTAATAATTCGTTAGCAAAATATGGAATATATTTAAATGATATTTGTATGTCTCCAATAAAAAATTGTCGATAATCAAAAATATTTTTTTCGCCATATTTACGAATGAATTGATTAAAATCATAAACAAACAAGAATTGTTTATTTTTTGCAAAAGTAATTAAATCTGAATTTAATTTATTAATCATTTCATAAAAACCAAATTCTGATTTATTATCAAGTATGCCATTAGAAGAATACATAGGCATAGAAACAATAGAAATTATTAATTTTTTATTAGAATTTTTTTGAAAGTTTAACAATAAATTTTTTATTTCAGAAATTTTTTCCTCTATAATTTTTTTACGTTTTTCAAAAGTGACCGAATAAGAAAAATAAAAAAAATCACCGAGTATTTTTTTTATGTCAATTATTAAAAATGTAATATCAGGATTAAATTTGTATAATTTACTATTTTTATTCAATATTTCTTGATTATATTGATTATATCCTGAAACAAATGACTGATAATCTATATCCAATTCTTGAGATTTTGATTTCAAACATTCATCTAAACCATTAATTGTAAAACTAGAAAGTATTCCAATTTTTAATTTCTTTTCTGAATTAGAAATTCTTGTATTTTTTGAATCTAATATGTACTCAGATATTTTTTTTTCCATATTACTAAAATTTTAATTTCAACAATAAATCTTGTGTATGATTTAGATGGAATATGGAATAAGTCTTCATGGAAATTTTTCTTATATTGTTTTTAATTTTCCTGAGGCCGCAAAATGTAGACTATTTTTTGGAATGTTTTTAGTAATTATGCTCCCTGCTCCAATATGTGACCACTTTCCAATTTTTAATTTATCGCTAGTAACCACACCACTCCCAAAAAAAACACCTTCTTCAAGAAAATTTTCACCACTAACATTACAACCAGGAGATATAGTAACAAAATCATCCAAAATACAATCATGACCAATCGTAGAATTAAAATTTACATATGCAAACTTACCAATTTTTATATTTGTAGAAAGTATTGAGCCTCTCTGAATTATAGTACCATCATCAATAAATGAATGTTCAGAAATTGAAACTGTTGGATGAATAATTTTTGGAAAATTAATATCATGTGATTTTAATTTTAAAATTATTTCTTTTCTAATTTTTGGATCACCTATAGCTACATAACATGCTAATGGAAATAAATCAGATTTTAAGAACCAATTTAGATTTCCCAATACAGGAAAATTATTTACAGATGAATCTTTTAATGATTGATCATCATCTACAAATCCCAAAATATCAAACTGTTCTTTAATTTTATTACATTCTAAAATTGTTGATAGTACTTCTTTACCAAAGCCCCCTGCACCAATAATTATAATTTTCAAAGATAATTCATTTTTTAAAATGATTTGTGATTTATAACATTTGAGAATTAAAAATACTAACAAATTATATATTCAGATATAAAAATTTCAATGAGTACATTGGTTGAAATAGTATCTGAAATTGGAATTAACTGGGATGGAGATTTTGAATTGTTAACAGAAATGATAAATAAATCAAGTGAAGCAGGTTGTGATGCAATAAAATTACAAGCATTTCAGAGAGTCACGTGTAATAATCATCCTGAAACTGAAAGATTACTAAAATCATCAGTAACAATAGATAATATAGAAAAAATTGATGAACTAGCTAGAACAAACAATATTGAATGGTTTTGTACACCAATGTATACAGAAGCAGTGGAGTTTTTAGAACCATATCTAAAACGAATTAAAATAAGAGAAATTGATGCAAGAAAATTGCTAGAAGGTAAAACTACAGAATTAATTGAACGTATACTAAAAACAAAAAAACCAATAATTGCGAGCTCAGAAAAAGTTCCAATCAAATCAAAAATTAATAATATACAATGGTTATACTGTATACCAAAATATCCTTGTAATTATGATGAAATAGATTTTGGAAAAATGAAGTTTTTTAATGGATATTCAAATCATTGCCCTGACATACAAGCCCCCATAGAGGCAGTCAAAAATGGTGCTAAAATTATTGAAATTCATACAACATTAGATAAAACAAAAGATTTCATAGACAATAATGTTAGTTTTGATTATAATGAAGTAGCAAAAATTGTTAAAGAAATACGCTTGTTAGAAAAATAATTATGAAGAAAAAGATCATTAGTAATACTAAATAAGTAATTTTTTTCAAAATCGTTATGAAATATTGTACAAGATGTTTGATGCCAGATACAAGACCAAATATCAAATTTTCAGATGGTGTTTGTCAAGGTTGTCTTTCCTATGATAGACAAAAAACAACTGATTGGGAAAAACGCTGGAATGAATTAGAAAAATTATGTGAGAAATATAGAGGGAAGAACGGTAATGATTATGATTGTATCATAGCTGTTTCAGGTGGAAAAGATTCACATTTTCAAACATATCTTATTAAAGAAAAATTAGGAATGAACCCGTTACTTGTGAGCTCAGGTAATATAGAATGGACAGAAATAGGAAAAAAGAATTTGGAAAATATTTCAGAAGCTTTTGGTTGTGACATGATTGTATCTCATCCTAATAGAAAAATTGCTAGAAAAATGATGAGAAAGGCATTCGAAGAGATAGGTTCTCCTGGATGGTATTTGGATAGTGGTCTTTATTCATTTCCAATTAACATGGCAATGAAACTTGGAATAAAATTGATTTTCTATGGTGAAGATGTGAATTATACATATGGTGGAGAATTTTCAGAAGAGACTCCATCTGCAATTAACCAATCAAAAAATGATGTTGTAAAACCAATATGGGATCAATGGTTCAATGATGGAGAAATTACTGAAAGAGATTTACAGTCTATTAAACACCCTGATGAAAATGAAATGAAAGAATGTAAACTGGAACCAATTTACTTAAGTTATTTTGTTCCATGGAATTCAATTCATAATTTTGAAGTTGCAAAAAGATGGGGATTCAAACATTTGGGTCACGAATATGAAAGAGAAAGTAATTTGGAAAATTTTGATCAAATAGATTCTTTGAGTTATTTACTAAATCCTTCATTAAAATTCCAAAAATATGGACATGCTATGGCTACAGATTTTGCTTCAAAAATGATTAGGTATGGCTTGAAAACGCGGGATGAGATGATTCCTTTTGTCGAAGAACATGATGGTAAATTAGACCAAGGAGTAGTGGAAAAATTCTGTGATTTCACTCACATGTCTATTGATGAATTCTATAGAATATTAGATAAATGGTATAATACAGATCTATTTGAACAAGATGATCATGGAGTGTGGCATAGAAAATTCAAAGTTGGAGAAGGATTAAATAAATAAAATCTTAATCAGATATTTTTTTTCTTAAACTAACATAAATTAAAACTTCTATTGTTTGTGCCAATACAAAAGAAATAGCAAGACCAATTATACCATAAGTTAAACCAAGAATTACAAAACCTATTACAAATGTAGAAATTTTAGTTAATTTACCAATTAAGATATACTTACTTTTTTCCATACCTAATAATTTTGACACATAGAATATGGCGATTGTAGCAGGAATGACATCAATACTCATTATTTGTATTGCAGGAACTACATCATCATATTTTGGAAATAATGAAGGTATTACAAGTGGAGCAAGAATGATTGTTAGAATGCATGTTACTATCCCAATTAGTATTGTATACATCTTTAATTTTTTATTTCTATTTCCTGTAGCATCATGTGATAAAGTATATTTGAAAACTATTCCTGGTATAACAAATAAGATTGTCACAACTTGTAGTGCTAAACTATAATTGCCTAAAAGTGCAAATCCCAAAATTGGGGCTATGATTAATTTATCAATTTGTCCATCAAGTGCAGTACTAATACTTATGACATAATTGTTAATAACAAAACCAAGTTTTTCTTTTAATAATGATAAATTAAATCTAGAATCACGAAATCCTCTATAAACAATATAGGAATATCCAACATAAGTCAAAGCCAAGGCAATAATTATACTTTCAGGACCAAATGCAAAGTAAAATCCAATTCCTAAAATAAACGTTAAAATTTTTTGTGAGAGAACTAATTTTGTATAATCCTTATAATTTTTCTTACCTAAAATGTAACCTGAACCAAGAATGCTTAGTATGTATCCTAGAATGAGAAATCCAACATCTAATCTATTTTGAAAAATACCTACCACAACAAGTGCTAATAAACCACCTAGCATGGAAATTGTATTGAATGTTGAATTTAGTTTGATATTCTTTGCATTGTAAACAACAAGTGTATTTTGAGTTCCAAATAATGTAGCCATAGAAATTAGAGAAGCAATTCCTATAACATATGAAATTTGTCCATATTCTTCAGGTAAAAGAAATCCTGCTATAAGAAACCAGAAGGCTGCAGAGAATCCATTACCCAAGGTATCAGTAAAACCAACTAGAAACAAGCCTTTTGGAAAATTTATTTTTAATTTCATGAGATCACTACTAGGAACAAGTTTCATTGATTATTCTTACAAAATTAGAAGATGCGTTACCGGGGGCCTCCAAAAATGAATTTATGTATTTTTCACCATTTGTTTTTAAATTAATTTGAAATTTTGAATCAAATAAAATTTTTTCAAAATGATTTTTATCTAATTCGTTATGATATACGCTATAAACTGCATTAGTTTCATCATAATCAAATATTTTATCTTTAATTAAAGTAATATTCAAAACAGGTTTTTTCAAGATTAGACCTTCCAACATTGTCGTAGATGGAATTAATTCAGAATGAATATTAACTAAAACATCACAATTAGCAATGAGCGATCTGCTAGGTTCAGATTGAAGAATTTGGATATTTGGATTTATTTTTTTTATACGTTCTTTTAAAAATTCGTTATAAGGATCTTTAGCAGGGTGAATTTTTATTATCAGATCAATTTTTTCGGGTAAATTATCAATTATGTGGAAAATTTTTTTGAACAAAATTTCAATGTTTAAAAATACATCTGTATTTAATTGTGCATTTGTCCATTCAAAATTTTGAGTTGTGATAAGAACTGATTTATTTTTAGATTGTTTCATATTAGTTTCTTTGAAAAAAATATCATGTCTTGGGCTACCAGATAAAATTATTTTTTCATGAGAAATTTTTTTATGCATTAAAAGATTTGACGCTTGTCTTTTACCCCATAATGCTATTTTATCTTTAAAGACAGATGTATCAAATACGTCATATCTCATATCATCGGAAGTATAATTTGCATATGCATGCTGTAGCATAATAGCATTAATTTTTTTAGATTCAAAATCTAAAATAGCTTTTTCAGTTTCACCCAAATAATTATGATGAATAATACATTGAATATCTAATGTTTCATGAATATTTTTTGCTAAAATAATTAATTGAGAATATTCATAGACCCTTTTTTGATATAATTCAAATAAAATTTTATTAATTAACCCCCAAAAAGATATTTCTTCAATTGAAAAGATTTCATCAAATATTTTTTTATTGTTTTTCCATGTATCAGTAATTATCTCTAAAAATTGTTTTTCAATCTTTTTAATATTTTTTTTATCATCATTTGATAAAAAACTACTTGGATGAATTAATTTTATATTATTTTTTGAAAGAATTTTGAAAGAATCAATATCAAGAATCGGTTTTCTTCTATTCAAAATAACAATTTGTTTTTCATTTGTGGATAATTGTTCAAATACTTGAGAGTATGTTTTAGGATTAATTTCAAGAAAAAGTATAATTTTTTTCTTTGAATTTTTATTTAAAGAAAATTTTTGGAATTTATCTTGAAATTTATCAATAGTGTTTTTTGTTTTAAGAATTAATGAGCGTGATAATGGTAATGAAAATGAAAAATTTCCTAGTTTTAATTCAACAGGAAAACTTTCCCATGAAATTGTAAATTCGTGTTTTGTTCCATTTATTAAATTAATTTTAATATCTTTTTCGATGCATATTTGCTTTAACACCTTTCCAAAATGCTCATTTACAAAAATTTGATTTGGTTCTATATCTTCTAAAATTCTTTTCATGGTAAGTAAAAGATAAATTTCTTTTATCAAAAGATTATGAAACTCTGCGGTATCTAACATACCAAATGGATTAATTCCATAAATTTTTCTATCACAAAATTCTTTTCTTTTTTTGAACCAATCCCATAAAGATACAGCAGTATCAAATATTTGAAATAAATCTTTTTGCTGTAATACTCTTTCACCAATTATATGTGAAATTTTTTTTTCATCTAAAAAATAGTGAGTTCTAATATCAAATGAGTAAATTGTAGTTTCTTGTGAATTTAAAATATTTTTATCTATTAATTCAACTTCGTTTGGTTGATCAATGAAAATGAGCGTTTTTGGCAATTTAAAATCAATTTATCTCCAGTAAGATATCATTTGTAATAGTATATTCATAGAAATTTATTGATAACGTAAAACAATTAGCTTTCATGTATTTTTGAAAAATTTATGGTTTAAAAATGAATTTACACATTTGTACGAAATAGGTTTTTTAGAACTAATTAACAAGATAAGTTATAATGTCAGATTGGATTTTGCCTTTATACAAAATTTATTCAGATGATGAAGATGTTAATCTTGTAACAAAAATTATCAGGAGAGGAACTTATTGGGCCATTGGACCTGAAATTGAAGAATTTGAAAATGATTTAAAAAATTATCTTGGTGTAGATTATTGCATTGCAATGAACTCGGGTACTTCAGCTTTACATGCAACTTTGTTATCATATAATATCAAAGCTAATGATGAAGTTATTGTTCCATCATTTTCATTTATTTCAACTGCAAATTCAGTTTTATTTGTTAATGCTAAACCAATTTTTGCAGATATTGAAAAACAAAATTATGGTTTAGATCCATTAGACATTAGGAAAAAGATTTCTACAAAAACAAAAATGATAATGCCTATGGATTTTGGAGGACTTTCATGTAAAATAAATGAAATTAAACAAATTGTTGATGAAAAAAATTTAATTTTAGTTGAAGATGGTGCAGAATCTTTAGGTTCATCAGCGAATAATAAAAAAACTGGAACGAGCTCTGATGCAACAATCTTTAGCTTTTGTGGAAATAAAGTCATAACTACCGGAGAAGGTGGTGCAGTTGCAACAAATTCAAAAGAGGTGTATGATAAAATTAATTTAATTCGTTCGCATGGAAGACAAGATAATTCTAACTATTTCAATAATCCAGAAGTTTCACAATATGTTGATGTTGGATTCAATTGGAGAATGTCATCCATTACTGCAGCATTAGGAATTTCCCAGTTACAGAAATTAGATAAATTGATAAAAATGCGTCAGGAACATGCCAATTATATCACTAATAGAATTTCAAAACATAAGGAGATTAAACCACCATTTTCAAATGATGAATATGAAAATATTTTCCAAATGTATACAATTACATTAAATAATAAAACTACAAGAGATAATCTTCATAAATTTTTGTTAGAAAAAAAGATATTCTGTAAAATCTATTTTTCTCCAATACATTTAACAAAATTTTATCAAAATAAGATAGGTAATAATTATTCATTACCAAATACAGAAGATATTTCAAATTTAGTCTTAACTTTACCTCTATTTCCTAATATGACACAAGAAGAAAAAGAATATCTAATTAATTCAATTGATGAATTTTTTGAAAAATAATATAATTATGGAACGTCTAATGAACCTGGAATTCCTTGAATGAATACTTTTTCTTGTAATTGTTTAGATCCAAATAGCAGTTTATAATTACTATATTTATCATCAGAAAAATTAGAAATATTTCCACTATCTAATGCATGTTTAATTTCATTATATGCAAAATCAATATTTTTTGTAGGATTAAATCCAATTTGATTAATTTTTTCTCCAGATACATTATAATTTCTTTTATCTAACTCCTCATTATTAATAGAAATTTCACATGATGTTAATTTCTTAATTTTTTCAGCAGCCTGCATAATTGTCATATTTTCTGAAACAATATTATAAGTTCCAGTAAGATTTTTTTCCATACTAAAAATAAGTGAATCTGCTGCATCATTTACATGTAAAAATGGTCTGAATTGATCACCACCATTAACTGTAATTTTTCCTTCTTTGATTGCTTGTGCAATAAACAGATTGATTACTAAATCAAATCTCATTCTAGGTGAAAGACCAAATAATGTACCAAAACGTAGAATTGTTGGAGCACGATTTAACCATCCAGTTGCTCTTTCAGACAAATATTTTTGTTTAGCATAAAAATCAAAAGGATCACAAGGAGATTTTTCTGTAATCATGGTATTTGGCTGACTACCATAAACAGAACATGTACTTGCAAAAATGTAAGTATTAATATTATGTAATTGACATAGTTCCGCAATATTTTTTGTTGCTAAATAATTTATTTCTTCACTACTCTTAGGTTCTATACTAGATGCAGGCATACCTACAAGAGAAGCTAGATGAATTACAGCATCAATGTTTTTCATTGCTTTGACTGTTACAACTAAATTTCTTATATCACCTTCTATGATTTCAAAATTTTCGTTTTTTAATAGAGGTTCAATGGAGTTTTTACCATACCAAAAAGTATCGATCATTCTCACATCATACCCCTTATCAAGAAGTTTTTGACATAATATTGAGCCTAAATAACCAGCTCCTCCAGTAACTAGAATTTTCATGAATCAATAATTATTTGTGATTATATATGTGTGAAAATTAAATTAGAAATTATCTATCCCTAGCAAGAATTAAAACCAATCATTCATAAAAAAAACAATTGAAAATAGCAATAGTAGGATATGGTTCGATAGGAAAAAGACATTATAGAAATATTTTAAAAAATCATGAGGATGATATAATAATTTGTTCAAAAAGAAATGATATACCAAAAAATATTGAACATTATAAAACAATTAATGAATGTATAAAACAAAAACCAGATATTGCAATAATCACAAATGAGACAGACAAACATCTTAAAACCGCAATAAAATTTGCGAATATAGGTTGTCATATTTTTATTGAAAAACCATTATCACATTCATTTGAAGGAGTAAAAAAGTTAGAAGAGATTAGTTCGAGTAAAAAAATTGTAACACAAATTGGTTGTAATTTAAGATTTAATCCGTGTCTAATTAAAATTAAGAAAATACTTTCCCAGAAAGAAATTGGAAAAATAATTTCATTTCAAGCAGAACATGGTAGCTATTTACCAGATTGGCATCCTAATGAAGATTATAAAAAAAGTTATGCAGCAAAAAAAGAAAATGGTGGAGATATCATGTTCACATCTATTCATGAAGTTGATTATCTCTATTGGTTTTTTGGACAAGTCACAGAGGTATTTGCAAAATCAGGAAAATACAGTAACTTAAGAATCACTTCTGATGATCATGCATCAATGTTCTTAAAATTTAAAAATGGCATTATTGGTGAAATTCATTTAGATTATTATCAAAGACCAAAGACAAGAACATGTAAAATTATTGGAACAAATGGTACTATTTTTTGGAATAATGAAGAAAATATGGTGAAAATTTTTCAATCACATACAAAAAAACTAAAAACTATACTAAAGTTAAATAATTTTGATATAAATAAAATGTACATTGATGAAATAAGGCATTTTAAAAAATGTGTAATGGAAAATAAAAAATCAATAAATGATATAAAACAAGGCATAGATACACTAAAAATATCGCTTTGTGCAAAAAAATCTTCAGAAAGTAATAAGATGGTGAAAATAAGTTGAAAGATAATAAAAATTTAAAAATGTTTGATTTAAAAAATCGAAATATAATTATCACTGGTTCAGCAGGACTGTTAGGTTCTCAATATGCAATAACACTAAGTGAAGCAGGTGCAAATGTCATACTAATAGATTTAGATAAAAAAAGAAACCAAAAACTTATGGAAAATATTAAATCAAAATATCATACAAACCCTAAATCTTACAGCGTAGATGTAACTTCAAAAGATGAAATTCTTAAGTTGAAAGATAATGTTTTGAAAAATTATGACCACATTTATGGTTTAATTAATAACGTGGCATTCACTGCAAAAGCTTCTAAAGTAGAAAAAATTGAAAAATTTTCCTCAGATTTTGAAGATTTTCCATTAGATATTTGGAAAAAATCAATGGATGTGAATTTAACTTCTGTATTTTTATGTTCGCAGATTTTTGGTAGGGAAATGCTGAAAAATAAAAAAGGTGTTATTGTAAATATTGCATCGACATATGGTTTAGTTGGCGCAGACCAAAGAATTTATGGAAATTCAAAAATTAATTCACCATCCTCTTATGCTGCAACAAAAGGTGCAATCGTAAATTTGACTAGATATCTAGCTGCATATTGGCATAGAAAAAATATACGTGTAAACACATTATCTCCAGGAGGTGTGAAAGATGAAACATACCAAAAAGCAAGTTTCATAAAAAATTATTCAGATAAAACAATTTTAGGTAGAATGGCCAAAAAAACAGAATATAATGGAGCTATATTGTTTCTAATGTCAGATGCGTCATCATACATGACTGGTGCAAATCTAATAGTAGATGGTGGATGGACTGCTTGGTAAATTATATTCTATAATTTAGATGCTATTTCATATTCAAAATTTGTATCGATCATTAAACCTTTTTTCTGTGTAACAACATATGGTATTTCTTTAGGCATGTGTAGTTTACCATATTTTAAGAAACTTTTTTTATCAATTAAAAAGCATCCTGCCAATTGAAATACAGTTGGTACAGAATTACGTGAAAAGAAATCTTTTTTCAATTTTTTTGAAATTTTTAAAAATCCGTTATTGTTTAACTCCATTTGATTAAAGTATGGATTAAGATGTGTCTTATATGATAAAATGACTGTGTGGACATCAGATTTGTCAAATAATGTTTTCATTCT
>Ga0315316_10000448_pt1 | contig 27312 bp, 15 predicted proteins | sample M160m3416metaG_FD_203702 | JGI IMG/M metagenome (GOLD analysis project Ga0315316, IMG submission 203702) | Ammonia-oxidizing marine archaeal communities from Monterey Bay, California, United States - M1 60m 3416 | ecosystem: Environmental > Aquatic > Marine > Intertidal zone | place: USA... | reverse complement strand
ATCGTTTGATTTATCGGCATATTCATACTCTTGATTTGATAAAATTCTATCAATATGATTCATCCATTTTAACCACATCTCCATACCAACTAATTCTATTACATTATTAGAACTTACTTCTCCTGTTCCAGCAGGTCCATAGGAAACCGTGTCAACTGGACCATCAGGATAAGGTTTGGCATGAGATTTTAACTTATCTTGTGAATTGTAAGCATCGGTATTAACCAATGAATCAACAATATCAAAACCAAGTTTTTCAGCTTCTTTTTGAGCTCTACCCACATATCGATTTACACCAGGTGCTATCATATGAGGACCATCATCAACACTCTCTATATCACCAGTAATACTAGATTCTAATAAACTAACATATATCTCAAATAATTTACCAAAGTTTTTAGTCATACTAATATACATCTTTTTATCGTAATATCCAAATGCTTTTTTAAAAAACTTTATCTTTTCCTTTTGGTCAATCTTTGGATTACCCAACATTTCCCTTGTCTTTGTACCACTTAGATTACCACTTGCTGGAGCAGTTACGAAATATCCGTGTTCTTCGAATCCTTTGATATCACCCTTACTCTTTTTGTAATCTTGATAATAAGTCTTCCCACCATCTTTCTTCCTACCACCCTTTAATCTACCGGCATCTTTAGCACCAAAGGCATAGACAACTGCTGTAGTATCGGAATTGAATTTTTTCAATGTATTCTTTGCTATATAAGGAGTTTTTTCTTCAATAATACGATTCTTAGGCACACCCATCTTCACCATATGTTCAACTTTTTCTTTAAAGTTCATTGGGTGTCTCGGTGGTTTCTTTATATTAGATGTTGTGATATACACATCATCGACTTGTGATTTTAACCATTTGTAAGTAGCCATGTGACCTGAATGAAATGGTTGGAATCTACCACCATAAATACCAATGGTTTTCTTTATTTCCTTTTGTTCTTTTATCTTGTTTTTTGCTTTCTCACCTAAAAGAGAAAGTCCTATAATTGCAGTAGCCATACCTCTTGGAGATGAATTTCCATATTTTTTGGACGCATATTTCCAATATTTCTTCATCATTTTTGAAGCTTCTTTTGCTGAATTTCCATATTTTATAATAAGTTTATATACCTGTTTTATGTCAGGATTTATTTTTTCATCTAGTGATTCATTTATCCCTCTACCACCCTTATCAAAATCTTTAGAAAATTTCTTTAATTTATCGAATGCTCTAAACTTTTTCATCTTTTCTTGTTTATGCCATTTCATCTTATCAAATACTTTCATTCTCATATGTTGTTTTACGATAAAGTAAATATCAGTTGGATTACCACCCATTGACCTTATCCAAGTTCTATACTTCTTGACCAACTTAGCAGATACATGTTCATGACCATAATGAGTCCAAAAACCTTTCTTTGGATGTAGTTTTGCAGTTGAGTCCTTTCCTATATCGTGAAACAATGCTGATAAAGCAAAATCTATATCACCTGTTTTTAATGCTCTGTTTGTTACGGCAATCGTATGTTTTAAAACATTACCCTCTGGATGAGCATCTCTTCTTTGGTCATAATTTTTTAAATTCATAACCCTCTTCTTTAAATCACTTGGAAGAGCATCATAGATATCTCTGAATGTCTTAGGTTTAGGTCGAACTGCTATTTCATTTAAGAACTTATCTTTCTCCATATTCTGTATGGCTTTACCGATTTCCTTTCCCTTTACATCCTTTGAAACATCACTACCCTTTACAGATAGTTTAAATTTAACCATTTTCTTTAAATCTTTTCCTATATATTTACCCCATTGGATAATCTGATTATCAGTTAAAGATGTTCTTTCTTGAAATTTTTTAGTTAAGAATATCTTTTCAGGTTTAAAATTCTGTAATGTATTTAAAAATTGAATATTCTGTGCTTCATCTCTTGAGTATCTTAATTTGTTTAATTTACCACCCAATGAATTAGCATCATTCTTTCTTAAAATCCAAGACAATAATAAAATATGGTCATTTTCATCTATGTATGGTTTACTGACTTTTAAACCAGGTAAGATTTGGTCTGTAAATTTTAACTCATCTGTTTTCTGTAGGTAGTTTTTTGTTGATTTTGCTTTCTTAATTGACTTGACAAACTCATCTCTGATTCTTTCACCACTAATACCTTTGAGACTTGGATTATCCTTTAAAGCCTGTTTGGTATCCTTAGACATCTTACCACCAAGAGCACCATGAAATCTAAGGGCTCTTAGTTTTCTTAGTGGATCTTCATCAAATCTATCACTAGCCTTTCCAACAGTTCTTATCTTTCTTTTCTTTAAATCTGCTATACCACCAACTAAATCAACTATATCACCTCTATCTATATCATAGAATAAAGCATTGATTGTTAAATCTCTTCTCTTTACATCACCCTCGATATCCGTATAATCAACAGCACTTGGTCTTCTACCTTTTCCAATATCTTTTCTAAATGTGGCGATTTCGTGTCCACCGACTATAACGACACCAAAATCTTTTCCAACCTCTGCTGTATTAAATCCACCTTTCTTTGCTATTGCTAATACCTCATCAGGTTTAGCATCGGTGGCTAAATCAAAATCCTTTGGGCTCTGTCCTAATATAGCATCCCTAACTGCCCCACCAACTACATATAGTTTTTTACCACTTTTCTTAAATAATTTATGTATCTTTTTAATATCACTTGGAATATTAAGTTTAAGTTTCTTGGATTCTTTTAATTCAGGTATAGATGTTGTTTTTTCATCCGACTTTGAGAGTCTAAATTTTAAAGCAGGTCTTCCATTTATTAACAAATCACCTTTTTCATTCCAATCAATGGATTTGATAACAACCTTTTTGTTTTTAAATTTACCCATCTTAACGGTGTCACCGATCTTTATAGGTAGTTCAACCTCTTGTAATAGTGGTTTAATTATACTCTGTACTAATTTATCCATCACTTAGCAAATAATTTTGATGAACCTGGATCTTTAAATATCTTTTGATTTTTCTTTTCTTTTCTTAACCAAGCCTTTCCTTCCTTACTCTTAATTGGTTTTTTTAGAAACTGATTAATACCTTTTTCAACCAACATTTTAAATCTTTTATGTGCCTGTGCTTTTGATAAATGTTCGTTATTAGATACGATTAAAAAATTAGAACTACCAAATAAACCTTGAAATGCCCCTATGTTGTTTTGTACATCTTGCCAACTCTTTTTAACTATCTCCTCAGGAACCACCCTATCTCTTCCTTGATTTCTTTTTAGTGCTATGTCTAATGATGTATTGACAAAAACCATATATGTATCATATCCGAGGTCTTCTAATTTTTTTTTCTTTTTTTGAACTGAATTAACTTTATGACCAGTACCATCTATAATCACACCTAATCTTCCCTCGGTGTATATTCTTAATCTTTCTTGAGATAATGACTTAGCAAATTTTCTCATACCACTTGTGTCGTAATCTACAGGATTACCAGCCTTATCTGAACCTGTTAGATCAGCAAACAGTTCATCTGGCATGTTATCAATATCAGTAGTCCCATAGTATTTTTTTAATAATAGTTCCAATTCAGCATCTTGATTTACCATCTTTAAACCAGTCTTGGATACATTGACTTTTTCAGGTATACCGAATAGATTTTGAGCCACATAGGATTTACCACTACCTGGTCCACCAGCTAAAAATATACCCTTAAAGATGCCTGGATCTCTAGCACCTTCCATTATTAAGTCTTTTAATTTAATCATACCGACTCTCCATTAGATGTAATATTACACTAATAAATATATAAAACTAAACTTCAAGTCCTCTTTTGAACCAACCATAGTAGAACTTTTCTAAGTCTGGTTTACGAGTAACTAAGTCAGCATAATACTTAATTCTGTATGCTCTGACTCGTTGTAATTCAACATTAGAGTCCGATATAGCCTTTATCGTCTTAGGTCCTAATCCACCATCTACCTTTAATCCAGCACCCTTGGCATTGGCGGCTCTCTGAATAATCTTAACACCTCTTGACTTACCCTGATTCACACACATATCGAAGTAAATGTGTCTCAGTTCTTCTGGCAGACTCTCTACTTTGTTCTTATCCCAATAATGTTCCTTGTAGATTTCTTTTGCTCCATCTTTAGTTAGATTTTTTATATCCACATCAGGATGACTTCTTTTTGCCACTCCAAAATTAGTTTCTCCACCAGGATCTTTCGGGTCGTTTACATAACCACCTTCGTGGTGTAGCACTACTTCTATTATTTCATTAAATTCTGTTAACATATCTATCTCCAGTTTCTTATAAATATCAATTATACCTAAAGTAGTTATAAAACCATTGGTTCTTATTAACTATCTTGTTACACAGATGATCTCCTAAAACTTCTCTAAAATCATTCGGTGTTTGTTCTAATTTTGTTCTTATCTTATGGTCTCCAAATATCCCATGAGCCTCATCATTTTCTGATGTCAATTGTTGGATATTATTCCAATCATGTTGAAAGTAATCAACTTGAAAAAATTCATATAATCTCTTCATATGTTCATCAGGTGCTTGACAAAAATCTTCGTATCTAAAGAACAATACATTTTTATCTAATTTCTGTAATATCATCTCTTGTAATTTAATCACGGTATAACCCGTTGGATGTGTATTAGCCCAAATCCCTACTCTTTGATCTGTAGTAATACCAGTCATATCAATGTTGTTCATTATCTTAACATCTACATCAGGATTTTGTCTAAACTTCTTCTCCATAGAACTATAGATGGCTCTTAAATCTCGTACCATTATAACCACTCGTGGGTTTGGAATAATTTGATTTAACAGATCATAATAAGGTCCCCACATCCTACTCTTATCTAAATAACAAGGTTTATCCGTTACAGCGTTCATAAATCCAGCTATTCCATAACGATTAAAATTTATAAATCCTCTTTTCCAAGTCTCAACATCTGTATAAGCAGTTTCTCTTCCATCATTATATCCAATCCTAGCACCTAAGACTAAATCAATTAATGCTGATGTCGGTGAAGCATAGAACTGAGGATGATGACCAACTATATTTGATAATAAGGTTGAACCAGCTCTTGGTAAGGAAGCATTGAAAAATATTCTTTGTTGTGTCATACTCTACTTAATACTTGATTGAAATCAAACATCTCTTGAACAGAGTTATATGGGCACTCATGGATATTATTATCAAAATTAAAATCAAACAAATAACTACTGATTCTTTGATTAGCTAACTTAGGTTTATTAGCCACTATATTGTCATGTAGTTTATACCCAAATACCTGTGGATGTGTCCCAACCCAAATAACCGATGATTTCATCTTAAAAGCAGCTGCAGCATGTTGTAAACAACTATCTATGAGAATCCTCTTATCCGAACCAGCCAATATACTGAATAATTGTAGATTATCCAATGGTTGATCAACCCTCTCCACACCTTCTAAAACTGGCGATTCCTTTCTACATACATGAAATATATGATGTGAATTCTTATACTTATTGACTATTTCAACAGATAATTCTACTGGCATATCACGACACCAATTATATGGATATTTTTGTTTTTGCATTGGTCCACCATTGGTGTGTAATATCAATGTCGGTTTATCCCTCTGCCAAACACCACTTAATTGCTGTTGAGCATAATTTATTATAATCTGTGGTTGCTGTTCCTTGTATTCCAATCCCATGAGATCACACCAATTGTGAACCAAATGTTGTGAATGATTTACATGAGCAGTTTGATTATAAGCCTCGTGTCTGAATACAATCGTATCCTTATCCTCTATGTAATCTTGATAGAAATGTGGTGTATGCCCCATATGTAGAAGCCTATCAATACCTTTGTGTTGTAAAAATATTTCTGGCCAACTCACCACCATTACTAATGTTCTATCTGAATATGTTTTTTTTAAATCTCCTATCAATGATGTGGAAGCTACATTCTTACCCAAACCACCTTGTACATGCCAAACTAGATATTTTTCCATAATGTAATATAAGTCTTTTTTAGTTAAATTCCAAGCACTTTATCGTATCTTAGCTCTGTGAGTGAATTAGGATCACCCAAAGCACCCTTTGGAACAATATTCATAGACACCGATTTTCTCGTATATTGGGTTTCATTCGGTGGAACTGAATGCATAAAATGTGATGGGAATATCAATAACAATCCTGGTTTAAAATTTATACGGAAATTCTCCCAAGCGAATGGATGATTTCTCATATCATCTTTTTTTCTTGCCTGAACATATGGTTGATGTGAAGTTCCAGTTGGTCTCATAAACTGAATTGCTGGTGTATCCTCCTCAGTATATCCATAGAAGAAAACAGCCGATATCATTGAATTAGGATGAGTGTGTGCCATATGGAATTGACCTGGCTCTTTCCAGCTCACCCATGTTTGTGAAAAAACATACTCGGGATAATCATAACATAGGGTGTTTTGAGCAAAGTCTAAGACTTCACCCAAGACATATTTTTTCAACTCAGCACACTCTGGCTCATCCATTATATAAGTGTTTTTACTATGTACTCCGTATTCCCCTTTTGATGGTTTATCAATTAACATCTCCGTGTTATCAAAGACATTACAAGCAGTTGATAACTCAGGTGGGATTGAATTAGCATACAAAGGTGTTGGAAATAAACTTAATATTTCTCTTTCTTGTTTCATACATACCTACTATAATCTAAATGAGAGATGGTGTGTTCATCACCAATCGAACCTTTGGGTAATGCGTTTATACCGAGAGATTTACGAAATTCTTTATTGGGATTTGGTGGAACACCATGAGAAAGATATGAGGGAAAGATAACTAAATCATTTTCTTTTGGGTGATAATAATACTCAACTTGAGAGAACGGGTGTTCTTGGTAATCGTCTTGTAGAGATGGCTCTATGTATGATCGTCTATTACCTCCGGCTTTATATGAAAAACATATCGGTGGATCACCTTCTTTTATCTCATAGTAGAACACAGAAGATATCAGAGTATTTGGGTGTGTATGTGCTTTATGTGACATATTAGTATCTTTTCTTGTTAACCAACTCTGAGTGAACACTATATCATCCAAAGCATATCTATGTAGATTTCTTCCATAGTCCAACATACAGGCTCTTACAAAATGTCTTAAATCCTCACAGATAGGATTATCTATAATATAACTATTCTTCGAAACATATCCATATCCTAGTTGAGCTTCATTAAACTCCTGTGAATCAAAATATTTAATTAATTCACTCGTATTATTTGGATAATTCGCTATATAGATTGGAATGGGAAATAACCCGATGACCTGAGCATTTGGATTATTAACCATATTCTTCTTGAGATTCTCCTGGTTGAACAAAATTTATTGCTATGGATATCCTATCTTGTTTTTCTAAATTGGGTTCTACACTATGATAAGTCCAAGCAGGTATGACGAACAAAAAGTTTGTCAATGGTGTTATTGGAAAAGCAAGTTGACATATAGGTGAACCCTTGTACTTTCCCGCAAAAAACTCCATGTTATCATCCCTTTCAATCATAAAATTACCAATATTTGGTCCTTCGGCATCCACATAGTAGACAGCGGATAGGATGGCGTTTTGATGATCATGTCTTCTATTGTATGTATGGGTTGGATTTATATTCACCCAAAGGTTTCCAACTTTTAGATCATTAATTCCTGTGATTTGAGTACAATAACCATTTATATATGATGTAATTTGATCAACAAGAAAAGTCAAAGCTTCGGGTATTGGTTTTAACATATCTTTACTATGAAATCCACCACGATTTGATATCACCACCCCATCGGTGTTTTTCATTAAATGATAACAATACTCCTTTATTGAAGCATTATCCACACCTTTGACTTGTGTTTGCCAGAATGGTGTGGCAAATAACATATGTTCTTGTGATATAAAGTTTAAACTTGGTTTTTCTACCTGTGGTTCTTTTATTATAAATTGATCACTCATCGAAACGGCTCCCCACCAGTCCAAAAAACTAGCGCTCTTCTCTCACCTTTAGTAATCGGTGTTATGTTATGTAGGTAAAATGTCGGCATTACCAAAACATCTCCTTTCTCTCTCGGTAGAGTTATGAATTGCTCTCTACCACCGTACCAGACTTGAAATTCACCTCCCTCGTAGTCATTTGGATCACTAAGTTGTACGGTGGTAGCAAGTTTTCTTCTATTCACAGCACCTCGTCCAATATCCATATGCCAATCCAAATATCCACCTTCTTTTCTTGTATTACCCGTTTTATCAGGTTTATTTGGTGTGGGATAAATTACATAATGTAAATGATCGGTTACATACTGAATATCAAATTGAAATAATCTAGCATTAGCCTCTATCACACATTTTTCTAATTCATTATATAACCACCAAGAATGTTTATCTCCTGGTACATAAGCAATATCTCGGTTGTTTGAATAATAGTGATCTTTTGGTTGACCATCACTACCAGTTCCACCCTTTTCAAATTCATAGCCACCATTCACTATCATCTGATGAATTCCGTTTATCTGATCGTCATTAAAATAATTTTTAAAGTAGTAAAAATCATTAAAATTACAATCTCTGACTGGTTGTTCTATAAAATCAACTTTTCTCATTTTCATCACTCAGTTTTGGTGGATTCTTTACCCAAGAATACCAACCTGTTATAACATATTTTGTTTCTGTATGAGATATAATACCTCTGTGTAGATGTGTGAAATCACATGGCCATATCACTAATTTTCCAGCTTCAGCTTTCTCATAATGTTGTTGATAATAAAACTCTGTCCAACCTTTGTCGTAAACATCATTTAGATATATCATCCAAACACCCATACGATTACCGGTTGTCAATCCAGCCCTTTCACAATGGTAATCCGAATATCCCTCACCAGGTAGATATCTCTGTATATTAAAGACATGATGAATTTCCCATGGATCTATTTGTTCCATTCCACGATAAAACTGTTGATTGTAATCTGACTTACCTAATTCTAATACATTGATCAATTCAGTTAATAAGAATTTCCATCGAGGTCTGTTTAAATCATTTGGATTAAAAGATATATCAGTTGATCGTTTACCAGGCCAATCATGACGAGCCTCACCCCTTATATTAACCGAACCTTTGACTTGATTTTCGGTATCGGTCTCAAATGTCTCTATAAATGATCTACATAGCGAATCAGAAAGAGCATTTTCCCTTTTGTAGATAAAATTGGTCACATCTGACCTATTCTATTTTAGCGTCTTTGAGTAGTTGATCCTGTTGTTTAGCCTTTAACTTCACATGTTCAGGTGCTCCTAACATACCATCAGAGACCTTACCATCGAATTGTAATAATTTTCCATCCTCGGTTTTTAATCTCTTTACGGTTTCTAAAGGACCTGCAGCATTAACTATTTCTGCTGGTTGTGAATTGGCATTTAGTGAATTAACCCTATTCTGTAGATTATGTGTATAAGATTCGGCTTGATGTGTGTTCACATAAGTTGTATCAAATGAACCATCATTGAGTTCTTTCTTAATCTGTGACCATAATTTGAGTTCTCTAACACGATCACGAGCAGTCTTCTCCATATTAGCCCTACCGAATAGATTTTCATCTAAATCAATTTGTAGCTCTTCTGCTCTAAAATCATCACCTTTGGTAATAGCTTCTTTTTGCTCTTGTTCTAACTTTCTTCGAGTAAGTTTACTTCTTCTCAAATCAAAAGTCAACCCCATTAGAGCATCAAACATAGCACCTTGTTCCCTTACGGATTGCCAGTATTTTGAAGCATTGGTTGGATGTTTTGCATCATTTAAAACCGATATTCTCATCTCCGTTTCTGTACGGAAGATTTGTTTTTTACGCCAGTTATCACCCAGTTCTTCTCGTAATTCAACGATAGCTCCGGCATCATCTGGTGTTAACATCTCTAAGACTGGTTTTAAATCATCTGTGATAACTAATTCTTTTTTTTCTTCACTCATAACTATTATTCCCTATGTAACTTGTATATATAAATATATGTTTAAAACAAAAACCTATGGTAAAGTTAATGTAGCTTGATCATTATTTCTGTCTACTGAACCACTAATTGCTGTATTAACTAAGGTTTGTGCTTCTAATCTTGTTATTTCACTTAACCCAAGTTTAGCAGCCCAAGCCTTGTTTTCAGTTAGCCAAACATTTCCTGGATAACCTTCAATGTGAGCAAGTTTATTATCTTTATGTGTGATGAACCCTTTACCTGTGTTTACGGCTTCATAATATTTTTTTGCCATTTTAACTCCTATTCATTATTTAAACTACCCGTTGGTAAAGTAAAAACAATTTGATCTCCATTCTCATCTTCCTCACCGTATATGGCAAGATCAATTTTTAGCTGAGCATCTTCTGCTGATATCTCATCCAAACCTCTGAAATGAGCCCATCTCCAATTTTCAGTCATCCATAAATCAAACCCAATATCTTTGATATGTCCGACTTCATTATCCTCATGTGTTATAAAACCCTTACCTGTGCTCTTTCCTTCATAGTATTTCATTATATTTGTGATCCCGTTAAGTAACAAGTTACGATTGTATTTGAATAATAGGATTGTGAGAAGAATCCATCGGAAGAAGTTACATAATTACCACTTGCACTAGTGGTAGTGAGTGTTCCAAAATTAAGTGATTGACTGATTAGTGAACGACTTGAATAAGTATATCCAATGGCATTTTTATCTGAATCAAACCACATCTCACCGAGTTGTTGTCCAACTATTACATCAGCAACCCTATCCACCGAACCAGTAAGTGATCCTGTTGAATATTGATTTTCAATTGCCTGATAATTTAATTCTCTATCACTAAATACAGGTAGTTTGAATAATGAAGATGTTATTTCAAAAGCGTTTGTATCAATTCCCCCACCTCGTGGTTTTACCAATCCAAATGAACCTGTTGTGGTTGTTGTAGCATTCCAAAGTTCCGTAGTACCCACTTCATCAACTTGTGTAGGATAGGTATAACCACCGGAATAAATACCTTGACTTCCAAGACCACCTGCGGCAGGTCCAGCAAATGCTCTTAAAGTTGACATTTCACTTACCTCTGACCAACTGTCTCCATTCCATTCTTCCACATGACTACATCCGGTGCTACCTGCATGTCCTGTTACAACCACCATATGATTTGCAGTCCCTATTCCAGTAGTATTCCATCTGTTCGTATTTAAATTAGCAACCTCTGTCCAACTCGTACCATTCCAAATTTCAGTACAAACACCAAAATTTTGTGAAGTACCAAGACCAGCAGCTATGATAGCATCGTTCTGAGTTCCACCCGCAGAAGCAAATCCACGACCCGTGGATAAATCAGCGGTCTCTGTAAAGGCATTACCATCGTATAATTCTGTCTCGGTTCTTTTTATAGAAGGCGAGTTGACAATACCACCATATATAATAGCGGCATTTTGAGTTCCAGCAGAACCTGCAGAAGAGCGTGTTGTTCCCATGTTGTTACCATTAGACCAAGTGGAACCGTTGTAAAGTTCCGATTTATCATCAGCAGTAGTTCCAGGATTCATTCCACCAAAAGTAGCCATGGCATTCTGAGTACCCACTCCGGCTGCAGTTCTACCTGTGTTATTTAAAGCAGCCGAAACACTCCAAGAACTTCCATTAAATTTTTGTGTCTTGGTTGCATCTGTGGTATATGAACCAGCGGATAGGAAGGCATTCTGAGTTCCAGCCATAGCCCTGGCACGAGAACCAGCTGGCATAGCAGTAGCGGTGCTCCAAACTCCTGTTCCATAACTCATTCCTTTTATCTGATTTGCATTATCAAAAAGACGATAATCAAAATCTGAACCACATATGGATGATATTGACATCGTTGTGTCGTTTCCAGCATGTGAAAAAGCAGAACCACTTACACCGACATAATAAGATTTTCTCTGATTTTCAACACCACTTTCTCTACTAAATAATTCAAACCCACTGGTAAATGAACCACTTATATCTGCAGCAATCGAACTTACCGTATTTTCATAAATAATTCCTACACTTGCTACTAAAGAAGCACTAATAGTAGTTCCATCACCTTTTAAATGAGTTGCACTAAGTTTACGAAATGATCCAGTTGAATGTACTGATCCAGATACTATTCCTGGAAAATCTAACACAAGAGCTTCTCTGTTAAGAGTTGCTCTCGGATCATTTCCTATAAGTGAACCACTTATATCTGAAGCAATATGTTTTGAGCCAGTAAATACACTAGGATTTCTTCCTGCCAATTGAGTTTTAATAGCTGAAGCATTACCAACTAATACACCAGCCTCTACTCTACCAAATGAAGCAGATACTTCATAAAAATCCCAATGGTCTACTCTAATTTCAGCATAGTTGGCAGCATTTGGAAAACATTGTCCAGCAGCCCATATAGCTCCACCAGATGATAGAGATGAACCAGCACCACAACCATATCGTCTACCATAACCAATTGTACCAGCACCCGTAGACCATGAAGTTCCATTGTAAATTTCTGTATCGGTTATTGGTATAGAAGGAGTCATTCCACCAAAGACTATCGCACAAGTAGTCGTACCAGCCACAGAATGCCCTAATTCTCTACGAACTATAGTAGAATCAGCACCCTCTGACCAACTTGAACCATCAAAAAATTCTGTTGTTTCACCAAGAGGTGAATATTGATTTCTTTTATGAATCGCAGCATTTACTGTTCCTGAGGTACTTGCAAGTGAGGAATCTGTAATTAAATCACCGACTTCTGACCAATTAGTTCCATTCCATTCTTCGGTAAGTTTTTGAGGAGAAGTTCCAATACCACCAGTTGCAAGAGCGGCTTCTGTTGTACCATTACCACCTAAAGAATGTCTTGCTTGAATTAAGTCGTTGACCTCTGACCAATTAGTTCCATTCCATTCTTCGGTTACTGTCTGATTACCAGGAGAACCTGCTCCACCAAACATTAAGGCAGTATTTGTTCCTGTACCAGCTCCAGCCGCAGCATGTCTACCAGTATTTATATCATTTGTTTCTGACCAACTACTTCCATTATAAGTTTCAGAACATGCAATATAACTTTGGTGTGGTGGATATGTAAATCCACTGGCAACTATAGCTTCGGCATTATTTCCTATTGTAACATTACAAAATCTTCTTGTGTTTAAATTACCACCAGAACTCCAAACTCCACCAGGTGAAGGTTGTATCGTTCCTACGAATTCAAATCCTTTGTTAAAACTTCCACTTATATTCGCAGCAATTTGAGCAGAACCACTTACGGTATCAGTTGCTAATTGAATATTAGTTAATTCTGAACCATCACCACTAAAATCATCACTATCAACTCTTCCAAATGATCCAGTTGAAGTAGCTGAACCACTTATCTCACCTTCATGTCCAAACCCTTTGTTAAAACTTCCACTAATATCAGAAGCTAATTGAGCAGAACTCGATGCCATATTTGGATAAAAGTTTTTTAGCCAACTTCCATCACCTGTAATATGATTAGCTTTAAGTCTATCTACGGTTAGGTTTGCAATTCCTTCACAATATTCTTGTGTTTTGCTAGTATTATTCCAACCAGCTGGTGAACCTTCTGTTTGTCCACCATAAAAGGACATTTCATAACTCGTGAGACCATTGGCACCACTACCAAGTTGGTTATTAAGCATATTAGCAACAGCAGACCATGCCGTTCCATTAAATCTTTGAGCACAATCCGTTGTAGCAGCCCAGGTACTTGGTGGAATTCCATATCCACCGGCAGATAATACATCATTTTGAGTTCCAGCTAATCCTGTCCATTTAACACCATTTGGTGTCGAAGTTCCAATTGACCAAGTTGAACCATCGTAGTTCATAACCGTACACCAAGCATATGGTTGACCACCTGGAGGAGAATCTCCATTACCAACCGTTATAGCAGCATTTTGAACACCAGCCATACCAAATCTGATTTGTTCTTTATGTGTAGGACCAAAATCAACATTTGGAATTGCATTAACCCAATTAGTTCCATTATACTCTACAGAATATGAACCACCTCTGTTTCCATTTGGAGTAGGAGCAGGAGACTGACCACCAAATGCTACCAATCCAGCATTTTGAGTACCAGCAGCAGCGTGATAAGCCGTTCCTTGTGGATAAGCCGTAACTGCCGTCCAACTCGTTCCATCCCATTCTTCCGTACATGTTGATATATTATTAGGAGCAGCATTTCCAGAATCAGTTCCACCAACAAAAACACCAGCAGTTTGAGTTCCAAAACCAGCAGCAGCTTTACGAGGAACATTTAAATCATTGGCTTCTGTCCAAGTCGAACCATTATATGTTTCCGTATTTCCTACAAGATATGGTGATGGAGTTGTTGGATTACATCCACCAATAAGCATAGATGCATTTGCACTTGCAACACCAGCCCCCACACATGAATTTCCTGAAGTGTGTCTATGAGTATTGATATCACCACCATAAGACCAAGCACCCACTTGAGAACTTATAAGTGATCCTGTGGCATGACCTAAAGATGATGTTGTTGTAAATGTAAATCCTTTGTTAAATGAACCACTTATATCTGAAGCAAGTTGAGCAGAAGAAGTTACCAATCCTGAACTATAAGGTAAGGTTGATATTAAATTTGTCGCATCTCCAACTAAGTTAGATGCATCTAATTTACCAAATGAAGCTGTTACACTTGTTGTACCATCATAATGTTCTGTACAAGTATGTCCTGTAGTAGCAGCACCTGGATGTGCACTACCACCAAAAGCAAGACCAGCTCCACCTGACGAACCAGCACTTCCACCATTAATTGAATCATTAATTAAATTACTCTGTTGTGACCAAGCCGTTCCATCCCAATGAGCTGTGTAATTCATACAACTTCCAAATGGTCCTGCATACCCACCAAAAAATAAAGCGTCATTTACCGTTCCAACCGCCTCATGTTTACGAAAAGTGGCTGGGGCAACTGTTATATTAGTCCAATTCGAACCATTAAATGTTTCAGCTTTGTTTGTATTTGACGGAGCACTACCCATAGAAATAGCAGCAGTTTGAATACCATCTCCAGCAGTTTCGGATTTTGCATAATTCATATCATTACATTCAGTCCAAGTCGTACCATCATAAGCTTCTGTTTTTGCAATTGCAAATGTAGGTGCTGGTCCACAACCACCAAATACAAGACCAGCAGTTAAAGTACCAGCTGCATCATGATTATAATGACAATTATCCAAATCTCCACCAGCACTCCAATTAGTTCCATTATATTCCATAGATCCTGTTATATTAGGGGCAAAACCACCAACATACACTGCAGCATTTTGAGCACCAAATGCAGCAGCAAGACTTGTAGCACCTCTTACCGATGTATGAGCATTACCCGCAGTCCATGAAGATCCATTATATTCATCAGTATTAGCAACTCTAGCTGGAGCAGGATTAGTACCACTTGGAGATTGATATCCACCTACGGATAGAGCAGCATTTTGAGTTCCCGTACCACCACCAATAATCCTTCCACCTCTAATTAAAGCACCACCAGCACTCCATGTACCACCAAGTCCAACAGTTAATCCTGATAATGTCGCATCACTTGAAAATCCGAATCCTTTGTTAAAACTTCCACTTATGTCAGCAGCAATCTGTGCTGAACCTGTAAGAATTCCTGTACTTCTTGGTAAAGTAGAAGCCATACCAGTACCATCACCATAAAATTTATTACCTTGTAGTCTACCAAATGATGCAGATATACCCAATCCACCCGATATAGATGATGATGCTTGAAATCCAAAGAAAAAACCAGCATCAAAAGCACCACTAATATCAGCAGCAATTTGAGCAGAACCCGTTACCAATCCAGGTGACCTTGTTAATGAATTTCTAAGATGAAAACCATCACCATGAAAAGTTGTAGCTACAACTCTACCAAAAGAACCCGTTGAGGTTGCTGAACCAGTTATATCTCCACTACTTGTAATATCAGCTGCTACAGTTACCTCTCCAGTAGACACATCCACTCCAAATATCTCTGTATTAGATGTATTCTTTATAGAGAAATCACCTTTTATACGAGCAGTATCATTACTCTGTAGAGCTTCGAAATTACTTCCTGTTAAATTTAATAATAATGCGTCTCTTACGCCCATCTGTAGACTCCAATTGTGTTATCTATAATTATTGATTTCATAATCTTATACACCATCTATCTCAACGGTTTTTAAATGTGATACTGAATATTCGTAATTTGTGTTAGTATAATCTGCAGCAATACCACCAATGGCAAGTGTAGATGATTGATCTCCTGCATGACCATGAGTTCTTTTAATTTCTGGTAAAACATTGACAACTGACCAGCTCGTTCCATTCCATTCTTCCGTACAAGTAACTGCATATGGAGAATCACTCCTACTACCACCATGTGCTATAGCAGCATTCTGAGTTCCACCACCACCCATAGATAATCTTGCATTAACCATATCATTTCTTTCCGTCCAAGCCGTCCCATCGTATGTTTCGGTCTGACCAGTAGCATTTGATGTGCTATGAGCTTCTGATCCACCAAATATTATACCAGCATTTTGAGTTCCAGCAGCAGCCGCAAAACCTTTGGCATCGTTAATATCAGCCGCGGCCGTCCAAGTCGATCCATTCCATTCTTCGGTATCAGCTATAATCGCTGAAGCTGGAGTAGAGGTTCTTCCACTAGCAGCTACAGCAGCATTTTGAGTTCCAAAACCATAATGTAATCTTCTGGTTTTGTTTAAATCACTTTTTTCCGACCAAGCCGTTCCATTGAATGACTCAGTTTCACCTTTAACGGCTGGACTGACCTGTCCACCAAATAAAAGAGCAGAGTTTTGAGTTCCAGTCATAACTACCTGATTTCTAGCAAGAATTAAATCATGACCTTCACTAAAAGACCAAGCCGAACCATTGTATTGTTCTGTCGCATCTGTAACTGCAGATGGACCATTTCCACCAGTAGTTATAGCGGCATTCTGAGTTCCAGCTCCACCATTGTATCCTCTAGTAGTTATCAAATTAGCACCAGCACTCCAAGAGTTTACATCCATTGTAAAGTTTAATTTATTTGTATCAGTTGTGAACCACACCTGACCGGCAGAACTTGATACGATTCCTGCGTTTGTAGCATATACTGGTATTCCTAATGAACACTTCACTACAAGTTGAGAATTACCAGCAATTTGAACATCAGGTGTCTCTATTTTTCCAAATGAACCTGTTGTGTGGTAAGAATTGTAATGAAAAGCATCAACTGCGTGATTTGTACTTCCTCTATCACCACCAACACCCCAAGCCGATGAACCACCACCAATAGAACCAGCCTCTCCACGAGACATAGCAATTAAATAATCTCCACCTTTTGACCAACTCGTCCCATCAAATTCTTCTGTAGGAGAAACAGTTCCATCTATACTATTTGTACCACCATAAGCAATAAAATCAGTAGTTGTACCAGTAGCCGCCCTATTTGTATCATCTTCAACCGTGTCAGCAACTCCAAACCAAGTCATACCATCCCATTGTCTAACATTAGTTGTAGCAGGATAATCACCGATTGCAAGAGCATTATTTGAACTAGCACCATCACCCGATCTTTCATTTGAAGTTCCACCGATGTTTACTGCTAATTGAGAAAAAGCACTTCCATCGTATAATTCAGTTGTATCTGAAACAGATGGAGTTCTACCACCAACGGATAGAGCAGAAGTCTGTGTACCAGCACCAAATCCATTCCATCTAGCAACATTTAATACTCCACCTGTAGCATAACTCGTTCCATTATATTCTTCCGTACAAGTCACAGCCGCAGGATGTATATACCCACCGGCAAAAACAGCAGCATTTTGAGTTCCTGCAGAAGCATGACCTTGCCTACCAGCAGTAATTAAATTATTTCCCTCTGTCCAACTCGTTCCATCAAATTCTTCCGAATTATCGGTATAATAAGGAGAGCCTGGTGTAAATCCACCACCAACAACTAAAGAAGAATTTTGAGTTCCCGCAACAAAAGGATTGGTTCTACCAGTATTTAATGAAGCAATTGTACTCCATTTACCTTTTGCATTTCTAATCTCTCCTGTAAATTCAAATCCTTTATCAAAACTTCCACATATATCTTCAGCAATTTGTTTTGAACTTGATACCCTTAAAGGAAGTCCAGCCACTGGTATTATATTATCCAATGTACAAGCTTCACCTATTAATTCTCGTACCTCAAGATGACCAAAAGATGCAGTTGTATTTGTTTCCGTATAAATTTCCGTACAAGTAACAGCACCTGGATTACGACCACCAGCTGCTATAGCATCTCCAGAAGTTAAACCATCTCCACCTAAATCTGTTCTACCAGTTAATAAACTTGCACCAAAAGTCCAAGAAGTACCATCATAATGTTGAGACCTTCCTGTCAAGACTGTTGATGGATTCGTTGGATAATAATGATACCCACCAAAAGCAAGTGCATCATTTACAGTTCCCGAACCTTTGATTGAACTATGTAAAGATGGATTCAAAAGTGTACAACCGATGTGATTCCAATTCACACCATTCCATTGTTCCACATCAAAAGCATTTCCAGGAGAATGTCCACCAGGAGTAGGATTACCAGCAATTGCTAATGCAGCTTCTGTAGTTCCAAGTCCAGCCAAATTCGATCTAGCACAATTCAAAGTAGCCATTTCTGACCAACTCGTACCATTGAAACATTCCGCCCAATTTGTAAAATGAGACCATGAAGTAGCATAATCACCACCAAAATGCATAGCATTTTCAGATGAACCACCAGCCACACCAGCTCTCTTTATACCACTGTTCATATCAGCTTCTTCTGACCAATTAGTACCATTAAAAGTTTCAGTACAAGTTGCTACCCAATTAGGATGAGCATTCTCTCCACCAAAGTAAGCAACAGACTCAGTTGTACCTACACTATTTCCTTTAGTTCTACATTTAATTAAATCATTTATTTCTGACCATGAACTTCCATTATATTCTTCTGTAAGAGTACAATAATTAGCAGTTGGATATTTACCACCACCAATATATAATGCACCAGCTTTAGTTCCAACAGAACTTGCATAGCATCTTGCCGTACTTAATGCAGCATCCTCAGACCAAGCTCCATGAGATCCTTGCATACACCCTATAAATCTAAATCCACTGGCAAAAGCACCACTAATGTCAGCAGCCAAGTTACCAGAACCACTTACCGTTCCATCAAGAGCAGTATTTGTTAATTCAGTTACACCTGCACTAAATGTTGTTGCCTTTAAATGAGTAAATGAACCCGTTGATTGAGCTGAACCGCTTATCGATCCTACGAATTCAAATCCACTTGTAAAACTTGCACTTATGTTAGAAGCAAGTTGAGCAGAACTACTAACCACACCACTTGGTATTGGAATATTTGTTATGTTACTACCAACTCCTACAAAATTAGTGGCAAGTACCTTACCAAATGAACCTGATGAAATAGATGTTGTGAATTCTTCTGTACAAGTAACACCTATATAATTAGTGCCGGTAGCACCACCGGATGATAGAGCAGTTCCAGCGGCTAGTTGATTAGCACCTTCTCCGCTGTCACTTATTTTATTTATTAGGTTACCGGATAAAGACCAACCCGTCCCATCATAAGTTGCTGTTTCACAAGTACGCTGAGGTTCACCAGTAAATCCTCCAAATGAAATAGCATTATTTACTGATCCGCCACCAGCAACTTGACAACGATTTGGATGAGCTCCACCTTCTGACCAATTCGTTCCATTCCATTCATAAGTTTCGGTTGATAGGCTCTGTTGGCCATATACAACAGTTGCATTTGTAGTACCACTAGCAGCATGCCTACACAACCCAACAGGCAGTTGACCTACATTAGACCAGTTCGTTCCATTAAATGTCTCCATATTACAACCCATATTAGCTGTACCACTTGGGTTGGTAGGTGCATTATCTAAGTTACCAGCAATAGCAAGAGCAGCTTCCGAATTTCCGGAACCCGCCAAATGCTTTCTTCCTATAATCAAATCAGCGACTTCTGAAAAATTTGTACCATTATATTCTTCAGTTTTTCGAGTTACATATGATCCACCATATCCTCCTGGTGTGTTTCCACCAAAAAATATTCCAGCATCTACAGAAATACCAGCTCCAGTACCTGTATAACGAGCAGTACCAGTGTCATTTGCCTCTGACCAAGTATCACCATTATATTTTTGAGTGGAGGTGTTATTAATTGTTCCCTGCGGCCATGACTGAGTAGCTCCAAAAGCAGATATCGCACCACTCTTGTCTCCAAGAACTGTATGATAAGTAGTTCCAGTAGATAGAGCACCGCCAGAAGACCAAGAACCAAGTGCGGTTTTTACCTCACCTGTGAATTCAAATCCTTTATTAAAACTTCCACTTATGTCAGCAGCAATCTGTGCTGAACCACTTATGGCATCTGTAGGAATTGTATTTGTTAGAGCTGAACCTTCACCTACTAAGGTATGAGCAGTTAATGTGCTGACTGATAAACTTGAAGATTCCGATGCTGAAATCTCACCATCAAAATTAAATCCTTTATTAAAACTTGCACTTACATCCGCAGCAATCTGTGCTGAACCAGATACCGTTCCTTCTTTTATATAATTTGTTAATTCATATCCATCACCTGTAATTGTCGTGGTTTCAATTCTTCCAAATGAACCCGTTGTAGCATATGTTGTGAACTCCTCTACCGATGTTAAACCAGGAGCACCACCTACGGCTAGAGCATTTCCAGTACCAGTTCCACCACCATCTAAATAGTTTCTTCCAGTAGATAAAGCACCTTGAGCAGTCCAAGCAGTACCATCATATAGTTCAGTAGCTGCATTAGCTCCACCTCCAGAACCAGCAAAAACTAAACCATCGTTAACAGTACCACCACCACTACCTTGAGTGTGTTCAAGTGTTGTGTTTGATATTGATGACCAAGCAGTTCCATTCCACTCTTTGTTAAAACTCGTATGATTTGAATATATAGCAGCTTCTGTTGAACCAAATCCAACACCATTACGAAAATAAGGCATAAGGTCTGTGCTACCATGTGTAGTCCAAGAACTACCATTCCATTCCACAGTATCTAATGCAGATGGTGGAGCAATTGGTGCGTTTGAACCACCACCAAAAACCAAAGCCGAATCAGCATCTGTCTGACCAGCAGCAGCGTGATTACTTCTTGAAATAGGCATAGCAGTTTGAGTAGCCCAATTTGTACCATTCCACTCCTCGGAATCTGCCATATTAGCAGGAACATATCCACCAAATACTAATGCAGATGTAGATGAACCAGCAGCTTCTTGTTGAACTAAACCATTTATCATATCGTTACATTCTGACCACGAACTTCCATCATATATTTCAGTTTTACGACTACTATCAACTTGAATAAAAGCAGCCTTAGTTCCAACACCACCATCTTGAGTTCTAGCAGCAATTAAAGCACCACCAGCAGACCAAACACCAAGTGGGGCTTTTATTGTTCCTGTAAACTCAAATCCTTTGTTAAAACTTCCACTTATATCTGAAGCAATTTGTGCTGAACTCGATAATGTATTATTAATTTGACTATTATTTAAATTAGATGCATCACCAGCAAATGTTTTAGCCGTAATCTTATCAAAAGATCCAGTTGAACCACCTGATCCCGATATAGTTCCTGTAAATTCAAATCCAGCTCTAAATGATCCAGATACTTTTGAAGCAATTTGTGCTGAACTCGATAAAGTACCCAATTTATCCGTATTTGTTATAAATGCAGCACTACCTACTAATGTAGTTGCCTCTACTTTTCCAAAACTAGCTGATGATACACCAGTTAGATTACCAGTAGATGTTATCTTTCCCTCAAGTATAGTTTGAGAATCATCGGATTTAATACTTAATATCGGTGAAGCAGAACTATTTTCTATAGATAATATTTCTCCAGTACCTTTTAATCTGACGGTATCACTACCTTGTTGAGTTTCAGCTCTACTTTGAGTTGTATTTAATACTAATATGTCTCTTGTTGCCATTTCTTAACCTTAACTAAAGTTTGAACCTATTTTCTTTGTTAATAAATATGAACCTGTGTTAAATGAATTGCTCCATAACTCTACGGTATCTAAGGAATTTGCAGTACCCGAATTCGCTGTTCCACCACCGGCTACCAATCCAAGAGCACTATTACCAGACACATCGGCTTTATTTCTTACCGTAGACATATCAGCAACCGTTCTCCAACTAATTCCATCCCAAGTAGCGGCGGTATCATCACCTTTTGCAAGAGCATCATTTTGACCACCCCCCATACCAGCCGTACAGTAGGAAGGATAAGGGACGCTATTACTAGTTGACCAATTGGTGCCATCATATAATTCTGTTTGACTTGTATTGGCTCCACCACCAGCAATCGCAGCATTCTGAGTTCCAGCACCGACTCTGGCTGATTTACCGGTATTTAAATCACCACTTTCACTCCAAGAGTGTCCATTCCATTCCTCAGTTAGAGCCTGTGGAGAGGCATCACCACCCCATACTAAGGCAGAATTTTGAGTTCCTGCACTACCTTGATTTCTTCGACTCGTTAATAATTTTGACATATACCACCACGAATGTCCGTTATACTGTAAATGCTTAGTCTTAGGACCAGTTGTATAACTATTAAGTAAACCAATATCATCTTCACTCTTACCATAGCCTTGTCCACCACCAACAGCTCCTTTGGCTTCAATAACATCAGCTCCTCTTCTCCAAGAGATACCATTGTAATGTTGTACATGGGATGTTGTAGGACCTTCACCTGTAGTAGTATTACCAGTAGCCACCACGGCGGCGTTCTGAGTTCCAGAGTTATGACCTCGTGTACCAGTTATCATATTAGGACCAGCAGACCAAGCGCCAGGAGTTATTCCGTTTCCATCATTATTCACACCAGATGAAGTTATAAAAGATATATTTAGTATTCCATCCCTACCGATTGATAGCTGACCACCAACATTATCATATCCGGTTGAAAATTCTGTACATGAACCACATGAAAAATAACTACCAGTTTGTAGATATTGTCTTGTGTCATAAAATTTATCACCAACATAAGGTATGATATAAGGTTTATTCGTATGTGATCTAAAACTCGATGATTGATAAGGCATTAAATTTGTATCTGTGAAAGAACCAACGGTCATATCACTCGTCACTATCGTATCAGCCTTAAAATTTGAAAATGATCCAGTTGAAGTAGCTGAACCACTTATCTTTCCAGTAAACCCAAATCCTCTGTTAAAAGCACCACTAATTTCAGGAGCTAATTCAGATAATGTTTTTGAAGCATTTGCAAAGGTAAGAGTTACACCAGAAAAACATGTTACTTTATATGAATTAGCAAATACTCCTTTGAATGATCCTGTATTAGCTGGAATTATTTCAAAATGTTGTGTACAATCTAATTTAACTGTAGCAGGATTTGCTGTCTGTTGACCACCAACATATAAAGCACAACTTTGAATACCAGGTTGTGTCTTACCACTATAACCCGTACCTACTGGCATATAAGGACCTGACTTCCAAGATGTTCCATCCCAATGACCTTTACCTTGACCAGTTTGAGCATGGTTACCATAAAACATACCAGCATTTGATGTACCCATAAAAGCAGATGCCTTTGTTCCACTAGGTACAGTAGCGGTTACTGCCCAAGTAGATCCATTCCAAAGTTCTGAACATTGTAAAGTTGGACTACCTAAAACCATCATACCACCATAATAAGTTCCACCCATCGCGAATTCACTTCTATTATCATTATGACTTGCAACCTCTGACCAAACATTACCATTAAATTCTTCAGCTTGAGCAGTTGCAGGACTTCCCATTGGTCCAGCCGCAACGGCAGCATTTTGAGTTCCTAATCCACCCACACCATTGGCAGCTACTGACATATTATTTTCTTCTGACCAAGTTGATCCGTTATATTGTTCCGTTCTATCTGTAGACGGTTCAGCTGGGTGAGTTACTCGTCCACTAAAGATAAGAGCAGCATTTTGAGTTCCAGCAGTAGCAGCATTAACACGAACTTCTGCTAAATTAGCCGAAGCAGCCCAAACCGCGCCATCGTATTTACAAGTCGTGGCGGCATTACTTGGATTGTATCCACCAGCAGCTAAAGCAGCATTTGCCATTCCCATATGCATACCGTGTGTCACAGCTGCGGGAAGAGTACCACCTAGAGACCAAGCACTTACTCCACCACCAGCCCCCGAATACGGGTTAGCTCCAATGTATAAAGTTTTAAATCCACCGAGGGTGTTTGTATTTGTCCACTTAGGATCATATTGAAGACGAGGATCATGATCAGAACCACATAGTGAACTGATTGACATAGTCGTTTCACCTCCAGTTACTAATGTACCATCAGGAACATGACCAAATTTAGAACCACTAACACCTATAAACCAAGAACCGGTATAATATGGTGTCCCAAATATTATCCGATTTTTAAAACTTGCAGAAATTTCAGAAGCAATTTGAGTGGAACTGGATACATATCCATCTTCGGAAGCACTTATAGAAGTAAAATCACCTTGTAAATTATCAGCAACCACTCTTGCAAATGATCCAGTTGAAGTAGCTGAACCACTTATCGTTCCTGTATATCCAAATCCACTGGTAAAAGAACCACTTATATCAGCAGCAATCTGTGCAGAACTTGATAACATTCCTGTGGGGAAAGTTAGATCAGTTATTTGACTTGCATTACCAGCAAATTTTGTAGCTACCAATCTTGAAAATGATCCAGTTGAAGTAGCTGATCCTGATATAGTTCCTGTAAATTCAAATCCTTTGTTAAAACTTTGACTAATATCAGCAGCTAATTGAGCAGATGAAGTTATAAGTCCTGTTACATTTTCAAGTTCTGTGTTTAAATTAGGTTTATTAGTCACTACATATGTACTAGCATTTACCGTATGAAAACTAGCAGTTGATGTCATCGAACCACTTATCGTTCCGTCTATTATAAATCCATGTTGAAAAGCACCACTTATATTAGCAGCTAATTGAGCAGAACTCGATACAAATCCCGCTTCATTTAAATTTGTTACCGCTGAAGCATTTCCCGTTATCTGACCATCCCATGTGACTCTTCCAAAAGAACCAGTCGATTGAGCTGAACCACTTATAGTTCCTTCATATGTAAATCCTTTGTTAAAACTTCCTGATATATCAGAAGCAAGTTGAGCAGAACCAGAAAAATGACCTTCTTCATTTACATTGGTCATCTGAGATGCATCACCGACATAAGTGTTTGCAAACACTTTTGCAAAAGATCCAGTTGAAGTTGCTGATCCTGATATCGATCCAGATACACCGAATCCAGCATCAAAAGCACCACTAATACGAGCAGCAACTTGAGCAGCACCAGATACATGACCTACCTCATTCACATTAGTTAATTGAGATGCATCACCACTTATCTTCGTAAAAACAACTCTACCAAAAGAACCTGTACTAAGAGCACTAGATGATATATCACCACTTGCAGTTAAATTTGAATTGAGATTTATAGATGTATTATCAATACCTACAGAAAATACCGATGTACTACCACTTTCCACGGAAAATATTTTAGTTCCCGTTCCTTTTATTTCAGCATTGTTATCACCTAAATCAGTTTCAAAACCTTGTGTGGTGGGATTATAGGTTACTATATCATGTTTTGCCATTTAAATCGTGCCCATTTTCAATTCTGTGGAATAAACTTTATCAGTTATAAATATTAAGAAAAAATTGTTTCTACTCATCATATTATCCATGTATACCTGATATCATTACAAAACCAGAAGAATAACTTCCACTTGTAGAACTACCCGATACCCAAAGAGAACCTGTTACCAATGGATCACTTGTTGGGAGATTAGAAAAATTAACATCACTGGCTTTTAAAGTTGTCACATCTACGGATGAAGCACTAATTGTTAGTGATTGTTTATTCCAATCAATTTTTTTACTACCATCACCAACTCTAAAATTACCCGTTGTATACCAATAACTATTATCATCAACATACAATCCATCACCAGTAGCTACAACCTGAGTAGCTCCTTCTTCATCCATGACCGTAAAACCTAAATCGATAATACTACCATCAGAACCAGTTGCATATCTTGATGCACCACCCAAACCACTAACATTAAAACCACCAGTATATTTTCCAATAAACATACTACCCGTTGGACTTTTAATATAAAGTTCACCATCTATAGATCCCGTTTGAGCATAAAGTTTACCATAATACTTCATACCCTTACCATCATATTGTAAATAATTCTTACTACCATCCCCTACTTTATGAAATGTATTATTATACCAATAGTTGTTAGAATCTACATGAATACCATCACCATCACCAGAAACCACTTCGTCACCATCTTCATCGGTAATTGTAAATCCCAAATCAATTGTACTACCATCATCTGCTGTAGCAAATCTTGATACTTGTGTTGAACCACTAATAGTTAAACCACTTGTGGCTTTACCAAATCTCATTAAACTTTCATTAGTTCTAATATGTAAATCACCTAATATAGAACCAGTTTGAATTAATAATTGTCCCTTTAAATCTAATGTTGATGTGGAACTTGCTGATATATAATTGGTAAAGATTGTGTGTTCTTTAAAGGTTGATACTGAGTCAATTGATAATGGGCTATGACCACCAATGGTTGTTGCTTCTACTCTTCCAAAAGATCCTGTTGATGATAGTGACATACTGATGTGTCCACTACCTGTAATGTTTGTAAATTCTAATTCACCATTAAGGATTTTACTCGAAGTAGTTTCACTCAATGTGTCACGAGCAGCAAATGAAGAACTATCGGCAGTTATCCTCGCAGCAAATGAAGAACTATCAGCAGTTATTCTTGTTGATAGAGATGATGAGAATACAGTAACATCAGGAACAGACATACCAGCAACTTTAAGATTTCCAAACGAACCCGTTGATGTTGCTGAACCACTTATGTTTCCAACAGGTACCTCTACATTTCCAGAATCATCAACAACGATATGATGTACAGCAGAAGTTCCATTATCGGCAGTTTTACCAATGTAAAGAGCACCACCCATGCTGAGAATAGCTTTGTTTCTTGCTCCACTTGAAGCATTGTTATCATATAAATTTAATGCTGGATTATTACCATCTAAGGTTAGATTACCACCTGTACTATTGGTATGTTCAACGAGGTTTCCAGCACCAGCACCCATTGAAAAATTA
>Ga0315316_10000447_pt1 | contig 27322 bp, 42 predicted proteins | sample M160m3416metaG_FD_203702 | JGI IMG/M metagenome (GOLD analysis project Ga0315316, IMG submission 203702) | Ammonia-oxidizing marine archaeal communities from Monterey Bay, California, United States - M1 60m 3416 | ecosystem: Environmental > Aquatic > Marine > Intertidal zone | place: USA... | reverse complement strand
TATTAGGTGCACAGTAATTCCACCACATAATCCCTACCGCGTTATAATGCTTTACAGATGTTATACCATTACAATATAATTCCAGCTCCTTAGAAAGCTTCTTTTTAGCTATTGGGTGTTCTGTAATTATTTTCAATATTTGTTTAGTGTTCATTGATAATACTTCATTTAACAAATATTTTATATCACCCTTTTTATTTTTTTGCTTTTGTCCTTTTTTTAAAATCTTACTTAATAGTTTATAATATTTATTCATTTTATATATGTTCTTTACAAGTTGGACAAATTCTAATGTCTGCGATTATTCCTGTAACTTCATCTCCGCAACAAGTATATTCAATTTCTTTTTTTTTCATTTTAATAGTTTTTGTGATTGATAATAAGGTACTGTTTTAGGGTCTTTCCCTAAAGTATGAACTTCGTAATATGCTGCATCTAATCTTTCTTTTTTGTGGGCATACACCCATTTGTAAAATGTTCTGATGTTTAAAAAAGGTTCGTCTTTACCAAATCTTATTCCGATATGAAAGGCGTCAATTACCTGATTGAAACTCATATTGCCAAAACGTTTTTCTCTTATAAGGTCTGCTGCAAATATTTTAGCTAAAGCTGCCATTGTTTTTCCGTCAGTTTTATGACCAATTTCTACTGATGTTTTTGAAATTAATTCATACACCTTTTCTTTTAGTTCTTGTAAGTTTTCGTGTTTAAGTAGTGTCATAGATATTCTTTTCCTTTTAAGTATTCATTAATTTGAGTGTCCAACTTAGACATTGTTTGTGGTTTGTTTTTTTCTCGTTTTTCCCAAGTAATTATAGCTTGTTTCCAATTTTTCATTTTATTACTTCCAACCATCCAATCTTTACTTGCGTAAAAAGCAATAAACGCTTCAGGGTCTATATTATTATTTCTTTCATTACAATAATTTTTAACCTCTTCAATAGTTGGTTTTTTAAAACGAGCCTTATTACTATATGTAATATTATTATTAGTATATAATTTATTATTAATATTATCTATGCAATTATTTACACTAGGGTTGTCCTTTAATTTAATAGACCTAGACAAAATTTCTTTACTACCTTTCTTGTAAATCACCTCTCTTGAAATATAACCACTTTTCTCTAATAATCGTAACCAATTTTGAACTGACCCTCTGCTAACTTCATAAAGTTTGCAAAAATATTGTGTTGATGCTGTACATTTACCGTTCATATTACATAGTGCCGTTATCTCTGCGTATAATAATTTAGCGTTTGGGGTTAGCTTTTTATTATACCTAACTTCCGCAGGGATAACAGCATAGTAATTTGGTTTGATCATATTATTTCAATTTGATATTTATAATCTTGCAGTGCAAGTTTACATAATTCTAATTGATTATAAAACTCTCTGTAAGAAACTTTTACATCTGTGCCAACCTTACCACATTGAACCCTAAGTGTTGTTTGATGTTTGCTACTATTTCTGACCCCATTTTCTTTTAAGTGGTTTTTTAAGTGTGGTAAATCAAAAAATTCCTTTTTAGCACTTAATATATTAGTGTAAGCTGTATATACTTTATTGAAAGTATCTCTGTATTGAGCCCAAGAAGAGTAATTTGCTTCATGTGCATTTTCATAATGATACACTAAAGTCCTATCTCGTTTTAACACCTTTGCAATAACAGAATGGTGTGTCTTATCTTCAATCCTTGCAATTACTGATGCAACAGCTCTAGGTACTTGTAATTCAGTTCTTCGGCTTTTATAAGACAAAGAACCTTTGGTCAACCCCATTAATGAAGTAGTGAGGTTGCATAAATTTCTGAAGTTATCTTCTGCTGTCATATTAAAATGGCATGTCTTCGTTGTCCTGCACATTTTCTTCAGCACCTTGACTTACCCAATAGCCGTCAATAGAATGGTAATATTTGCCCTTAAATTCTCTTGAATAAACATTTACCATAACTGTAATATCAAGACCCTCTTGTATATCTCTTAGCTTTTGTATGGCAATATTGCCAAAGAACCCAACAACAACTTCTTTGTTAAAGTCTGCGTTTTGCTCTATTAATATAGATTGTCTTTGCCATTCTTTCCCTGCTTTACTAACACCACCCTCAATGTCTAGTTTCTTAATTAGTTTTCCTGTAATTTCCATTTTTATTTATTTGTTTAATTAATACTATTTTTTAAATTCTTCGCTTTCATCTTCACCAAAAACCCCTAACTCATAAAACCCTGTAAGTTTCAGAACGGCTCGACTTAATGCTCGTTTCTCTGCCATTTCCATAACATACCAAGTGTTTGTGTTTCCGTCTTTAAATCCTGCACCTTTTAATGCTGATCCAAATGTTTGTATAACTGCATTCTCTTTTTTTGCCTTAGCTTTTACAACGCAAAAATCTTTCTGACAATTTATTACATCATAGTCAATACTGATGCCCTCTATGGCTTGTATCTTTTCAATTCCTGACCTTGTAATGATTAAAAAATGCTGATGCTTAAATATGTCATCTTTGGTTAAACCATACCTAACATATTTTTCTTTTAAAATTTCTGTTTTCATATTATTTTTTTTTGTAAATATATATTATTTTGTTTTTATATGTTTAATTAGTTGTTTTTTTATATATTCTAATTGTTCTGTATCAATCCATTCTAAAAAGTTATAGCTATCAAAACAGATTTGAAAATCTTTGCCATATTCATCGGTTCCTCTTAAATAAACTTCGTTTTCGTGTGCTTGGAATGTATTAATATCATTCATTCTTTTGTGTATTAATTCGTCTTTCATTATACTATATTTATGATTATTGCCTTAAACTTTCTAGCATGGTTATTTCTTTCCAAATATAATTCTTGATATTGCCTTAATTTAGACGGTGTGTCGTAATCATAACATTCATCTAGGTTTAAGCCTGTGCGTTCTACATAGTCGTCTAACGCTTTGTCTATTTGCTCTAATGTTCCAAATATTCTAATTGCTCTTGAACCCTCTTGAACATCTGAAAAATACGTATGCGTGTTATTGTCATACTTTCTTTCCCTGCTATAAGTACCATTTGGGTAAAAATAGAAGTCTTGACATTTTAAGTATTCAGGTATTGTTGTCATATTAAAATTTAGTTGAATAATCAAGAGTGTCATAATATCTACTTTTTACTTGTATATATATATCTCTGATTTCTTGGAAAGACATTTTATCAATATCAAACATTGATAGCCTTACGTATTCGGTTAATAATTCAGGTTTGTTTTTTTGTACATCTTTTAAGCTAATAATAGCTTCTTGCTTATTTGTAGCTTCCATCATTTTCCAAATTGTTTTCATTTTTCTTTTTTTTAATTAATAATGGTACAAACATATAACAAATATTTGAATTAACAACTATATTAACACAATTATTTACAAAGTTATTAACAATTTAGGTGTTTATAACATAGAGCAACTTTAAGTGTCCTCTAGTATATTACCATTAAAAAGAAAAGAAAGTGCTTAGAACGGCTAAAGGGGGGCTATAAACTAAGCAATAAGATACCTATTATAATAAGCATATAAATAAGTAAGAGTTTTCCGTTGGGGTTGTCGTCCATTATAAAGGCATTGGTTCTAAAATAGGCAAACGCCCATTATCTAATATTACCCCTACTGCTATAATGGGTTTTTTAGTAAAGTTTTTTGCATAGTTCGCTGCGTAAGAATTAACATCAAAAGCTGCACCTAATTGCATAGACCAAAGAAGACTATCTTTATTTGCATGATAGATTATACTAGATTCTGTATGTATATGACCTTGACAAATTTTAGTGTTCCAATTTATAGCTCTGTTAATAGCACCATTTCTTCCTGAGCTTCCTGTTCCATGAATATACATAACTCCGTCTTCTACAAACTTATCTTTCCATATCCAACCTGGAGTTCCTAAAACATCATTAAAATCTTTTAACCAAGCACTAGATAAGCCTGAGGCTACTAGCTTTCTTGAAATAATGGCATCATGATTGCCAATGCAAACAGTAGCTTCATTCCATTCTTCCCAAAATGGTTTTATTTGTTCTATTGCTAAAGAGAGTTCATCTCCTGCACTTTTGCCGTCAGGGCATATCTCATGAAAACTAGAAAATGAGTTGTCCAACAAATCTCCTGTCAGATGAACAGACGTGCAATTCCATTTCTTATAGATAGCTTTGCAGTGCTCAAAAAAGCCAGGCTCAATGAAAGGAGCATGTAAATCAGGTATGATTAACTTTCTTCTTTCATCTTTTGCCCTGCTTTCTTTTATAAGCTCTACCTCGTGGGGTTTAAGTCTGTACCTATTACTTTTTACCACTATCAGCGATTCCTTGACCAACTACAAGTGTAAGGATTGCATAGAATACATTTGTTGCAGTTTCTTCATCTACACCTAAATATTTTACAATTAAAGGCACAACAATTCCTGCAATAGTGTACCAAAATTTCTTGCTCGAAAGCATTTGACTAATTAACCATTGTTTCATCTTATTTATTTTTAATTATTAAATTTATTTTAATACCGCCCAAATTAACGATTTCTTTCATTAGTAATTCCATAGCCAATCTAGAGTTTTTAACAAGGTCTTGTTCAGTTCCTATTCCTACTAGAACGCAGCCCCTTGTATCTTTTGCTGTATTTCCTGTATGAAATAAGATTAAATCTCTATTCGGAACATCTTTAACCAATAAGTGCAAATAGTCTTTTGTAGCTGATTCTCTTGCCACTCTCATTCTTACTGGATATTCACCTGATGGTATGCAACTGATATTTCTTTGATTATCACGCCACGCATTTTCTAGGGTGTCGCACATTAATTCACCGTTTAAATACAATTTTCCAATAACTGATTCTTCGGTAAACACCTCTCTAATAACTAAGAGATTAATAGTATGATCTACTTTAGAGATAGTAGATGGCTGAGATTCTAACGCCTTTGACTTCCTTAATAAATTCTTTACGCATTTTAATAGCTTTTTCATCTGCCTTTTTCCATTTAGGGTTTGTACTATTTAGTTTTCGCTTCTTACTCATTATCTCGTTTCTTTTTTTGGTAATACCACTTATTAGCAGTATAAAATATCGACACTAATAAAAGAATGATTTTTAAAAATGTTTCTAAATTAGAGAATGTTGCAACGCTTAGAATTGTTGTATTTAGTATTAGTACATCTGCTACCTCTCCTATTAGTTGTTTTACTGCCATTCTCTAAGTATGTTTTTAGTTTAGTTATATTTTTGTCTTTTACTTTATATCTTTTCTTCATTAGTCGGATGCACTTAAAAAGTCACTTAATGTTAGTTTTGACCCTTGCCTTCTAGGTCTTTCAAGGTTCATCCCCGCGTAATAATTTGCAGTTGAAGGACTAACATCTGCACCTGTGTTTGTAGAGTATTCAGGAAAACTAGCTGTATTGTTTCTTATATAATCAATAAGTCTTTCACGATAATACTGTCCTGTGTTCATTATTTCCTCTCTAAGATGTTGTGCTTCTTCTGTACTTAAAGCTGTTCCTGTTTCTGATGTCTTAGAGTAGATATTCCCATTTTCAATTTTAAATCTAAGAAATGGTATAGCGTGGTAAAAACTATACGATACAAGAACATCAGAAATGTAATCGTTTAATAAAGTTGCATAAGCTTCATTCCCTGCATTATTGACTGTACCTGCTATGATTAGGTCTTTCAATTTTTGGTTAAGGTCTGTGCCAAGTGCAGTCTCACAATACAGCTTTTGACTTTGGCGTATATACGGGAGTAAAAGCGTTGTATCAACATTTAAGTTAATTGCTGAACTGTCTTTTAGTTTTTCTTCTGATATAAATAATACATAATTTGCCATAGTCTAGTTATAATATCCGTTATTTTTCATTTTACGTGGTGGTATTGCCACCAACTTGTCATTCTTTTTAGCAGTAAACCCTTCTGACTTAGCCTTCGTATAAGATATTATTTGACTGTCACTAATCGGCTGCTTCGCATTTCTTAAAGATGTCTTGTAAATCCTACGAAGCCAAAAATGAAAGCATTGAGGTCCGCCTTTGTATAAAAATAAATTATACGGTTTACCATCATGTCCAAACCCTTTATTGACTGTATTGCTATTTGTCTTTACAATATCGGCTTTTCTATAAACTTTATTTGCTGCCTCCATTTTCCGACAGAACTCCCTGCTAGTGCCTGATTTGTTTACTAAAAAATCGTCTTTTTCATAAACATATCTAACCTTATAATAATTATTAAAATCTTTACTTACCCCGTCTTGATTATTTTTGTCAGAATCACTTTTGTTATCTCGTGTTTTAGCATTAGGTCGTGCAGTTATAGTTGAAGCAAGTTCTATTTTCTCATTTGCTACTTCATTAAGTGTTTCTTCAAAGTCAAAATCTTGATGTTCACCATCAACAACTTCTTCTTCAATTAATTCCCAATCCTCAGGCATATCTTCGCCAAACTCTTGAATCCAACTGTCTAACTCTGTCTTATTAAAGTTCATTAGTTCATCATGGCTCTCACAAGCCATATAGACCGTTTTACCCTCGTATTCGTGTTCATGGTAACCCTTACACCCTAAAGTCTTTGATTGTGCCTTAGCTTCCTCTATTGTGCTAAAAACAGGCTTACCGTCAACCTTTCCGACTTTTGAATATTCGTCACGCACAACTTCTTGGTCATTTAAAGGTGGTAAGCCAAGTTCTTCACGTATTTCGTCTTGTGTCATTACATCTCTTATCGTAGCTGAATCAAATTGAACCGTTATAGGCTTAAGCTGAACAAAACTAACAGGCATATCCATATTATTGACCCTAAATATTTTCCTTAAAGTCTTAATAATGTGTTCTTGAAATGGAGCAACGACAGTATTAAGATAAAAATTCGCTGCATTTACAAGTTCGTCTGTATTTGACGAAAACCCATTAGTGCTATCAATACCCATTAGCGTCTTTGACGTCACTCTGTGACCACTAAGAATGTTCTGCACCAAGAGTTCTTGAAGTGCTAAATATTGTTTGTCTAAATCGCTAGGTGTTATTGCTGTAATTTCAGGGGTTCTTGTTTTATCGTCAGAAAATGTCAATATAAATTTTCCTGCATTTTTTTCTGATGCGAACTTATCTGTAAGGCTTTGTTCTATCTGAAAACGCTCCTCTTGTGTCGGCACTCCATTCGCAAAGCTAATCATAAAACTTCCTGAAAAACCATTAGAAATATTGTTAAGGTGAAACTCTGCAACTCTTTGATCTACTAAAGCCCAATTATTTGCAGCTAAATAGTCAGGTGTGTGGTACACATTCATACTCGGACTGTAAAGACCTGAATATAAAATCTGATTTGCACTTGTTCTGTCTTTAGTATTAAAGGCAGGTACTCTATAAGGTTTATTGATTCTTGTATTAGACCAATCTGAACATACATAATAAGCATCTACTTTTCCAAACTCATTAGGTTTTTCTGCTCTGATTTTTTCTACTCCAATATGGTAAATTTCTGCGATTTGTGTTCTGTCTTGTGACCATACGACGTTAAGAGCAAACGCACCTTGTAGTTTAAAGTCAAAACTAATCTTTTTAATTACTTCGTGTAGCGTTTCATTGCTGTTAGCTTCTGCAAAGAATTTCTTTAGTTTTACAATAGCATCTAATTCTCTCTCATCTTCGTCATCAATTACTAAGTTTTCACCTGCAATCATTTCCGCTGTAGCATTAATTATCGCTGCTTGTGTAGAACTGTTATAATAAAGGTCTATTAAGAATTGAGGATAAAGGTTCGCCCAATCATCTGTTCCATAAGAAATCCATTCTTTGCCTCTAGTTTCAGTAACTACTGGGGCTGTTGATGTGCTTAAATCTACGCTAATTATGTTTTCCATTTTATAAAGTTGAAAGTCTATCGTTTATATTAGCAGTTAAATCTGCCGAAGAACTACTATATATTTGTATTTCTTTTATTGTTCCCTCAAAGCCGTTAGTGTCAGAGTGCCTTATACCTATTGCATCAATATCAGATGTTCCTGAAAGTGTCGGTGTTGTTCCTGTTTGAGCCACTCCGTTTTTGTGTAAAGTTAAGACATTAGAAACTCTAGTAATAACTAAGTAATCGTCTCCAAAAGTACCACTATCTAAATCTAAATTGGTTGCCCCTGATAAATCGATTTTCACAACAACCCTTGTAGCACTAGCAATTTTAAATAATTCTTTGGTAGTAGTATTGTCTGCTAAAAATGTACCTGCTGCTGCTGTAGAAGGGTTTAATTTAATACCTATGGTAAAATTACCTGATAAAGAAATTTGCCCTGTTGTTTGTAAATTATTGTCATCAGCACTTACAAAAGTCAAAGCTCCTGTTGAAGCATTATAAGCAGGTTGTTCTGTAGCCGTAGCTTGTACCATATTATAACTATTACTTGAGCTATCTGCCCAAGCAGAAACATCAGAGCCATTAAGAGTTATACCCACCTTATTTTGATACCAAGCAACTAAGCTTGTTTCGTCATCAGGCGACCATTTACCCATCGGTCTAAGTGTCGATAGGCTTAATCCTTGTTTAAGTGCTAACATATCTTATGTAGTTGGACCTTCTGAATACCCTATTCCTACACCACTTGTCAGGGTAATCGCTGTAATATTCATAAAAAGAGTTGTACCTGCTGGTAAAGTCGTTTGCAGGGCAGCTTCTCCTGTTGCATCAGCTACCGTTATTGAAGCTACTACACTTTCAACAGGGAAATGAACGCAATACCAATCTTTACTTGTTTGTGCTACTGTTGTAAATACTACTGTATCACCATTTTTACCTAATTGCTCGACTAAGAGCTGTTGTACATTTTCTATTGCCATTTTTTAATTTTTTATTGTCCGTAATATATATAATTTGTTGAAGCAGGTTGGTCATACTCTGTGTACTGAACTTCCTCACTTCCTGATTTTTCTGCTAAGTATAGTTTCCCTATTGCTACAAGTCCTTTCACCACTCCTTTTGTTGCAGCAGGGGGTGTCAATACATCTGTTTCTGTTGCAGGTGCGTTTCCTGAAGCTAAATCGACACCACCTTGCCAACTAACTTCATAAATTTCATACTTATAATATCCAGCAGGTTTTAAATTTATTCTGCCTCCATATACGTCAGGGGTTGTATTATAAGTCCAAGACATTAATGTATATCTGTCATTTATAGTGTAAGTCGTAGGATAGCCATAAAATACTGCACCGTCTAAGTCATTAATGAATTTAGCTAAAAACCTTATATTAGTTTTAGCAACACCTGTATCAATTCTTTGTGCTTCCGTTTCAATATACGCCCTAATATTAGCTTCCCTTGTTGCTTGTATCATAATATATAATAGAAAACGTACTTAAATATTTGCTAATGTAAGAAAAAAGGTGGCAAAAGCCACCCCTAATCCAAGATATATGAAAACTACTAATTAAAGTCTAGTTACTATCAACACCACCTAACGTAAACCCTCCATTGTCAAATGGGTTTGTAGTATAGTCAGGTACGAATTGGAAAGGTTGGTGCTCTAAGCCGTCAAAGGTCAGAGTGTACCCATTACGGTCACCAAATGCAGCACCACTATCCATAGTACCTGCGTTTAATTCCATTCCATTTACACTACCTAAACACACTATTACGTCATTCCCTGTTGCCGTTACTGTTTGATTTAGCTGTGCAAATATTATTGTCTTTGTTGCCCCTAACAGCTTCACTTCATTTTGATCTGCTGTTGTCAATCTGTTAAGTATAACATTAACAGTTGGGGTGTAAAAAATTGTGCCGTTTTCACGACTACCTGTAATTGTATCTGTAAGACTAGCAACACCTAAAGGCATTGTATATCTGTATAACATATTACTACCCATTTCTAAGTCTGTAATTGCTCCGTTTGCTGTTGGTATTGAAGTCACTTGGTCATAAACTGCGAAATATATAAATTTTATTCCACCTGATATTCTATTACAATCAAGTCCTCTACCTTTTGTTAATGCTGTACACGCCATTGATTTTTATGTTTTAAAGGTTAAAGGAGTGAGAGCCTAAGCCCTCACTTCTTGTAATTTGTTTTATGATTGTCTTACAATGTCAGCACCAATTCCTGTCTGAACTGCACCTGAATAACGAGCTACACAACGTAAATTATCTGATCCATCAAGGTCTGACATGTCCATAATTTTTATACTAGGTCCTGTTCCCGTTGTTCCTAAGTCTGAAACCAAATCCGTACCCCAGAATAAGTTAGATTTTTGAGCTGCTACCATTTGGTTGTCAACCATTCCTGGACAAACTGCAATTTTGTAGCCTTCAAAAACTGGCTCATAATCGCCTCTAGTATTTAAACTTCCCCAAGGCGTACCTGTAAATGAAGAAATTGCTGAAATATAATATGAGAAAGTTTTATTGTTCATATAAATATATAAATCTTCCTTTCCTAAGATAGCTGGTACATTACCTGCCATATCGGCAGCTAAAGTTTGTAAGTTTGCTAGAATGTTAGCTGTTGTATAAGCACCTGATGCTGATGATTGTATTACTGTTGCATCTGTACCAGGTAGTAATAAACCTGCTGCTTGTAAGAATGATGTTGTTAATTCTCCATTACCGTTATCATCTTGCCATATACCTGTTTCAGTTGCATCAGCGATAATTGACCCCATGTAAGAAATTACATAATCTACAAATGATGCTGGTGGGTTACCATAAGCACCTGACATTTCAGCCGATTCCCATGATGAAACTAACGATTCTTTGCACAAATCAATATTAATTTGTAACGGTTTTACTTCAATGACCTTTTCGTTCATTGTGAGTGTTCCGTTTCCTGTGAAATCACAAGTAGCGTTTCTCACGAAACCTGTGTTTGCCATCGTCTGTATTGCACTCTTAAAACGCACATTGTTCATTTGCGTTAAATAATCTAAAGATTTTGCTTCTTTTAAAGCTGCGGCTATGTACATTCCTGCACTTTTCCCCGCATACGAGCTAGTTACTGCTATTGCCATAATTTTTTATTTTTTAAGTTATTATTTGTTTAAGTTATATAAGAATCTTTGCTGCCTAGATAACTTATTATATTGTTTTTTAGTTAATTCAGTTTTTTCTGAACTAAATTTATTTGTATTTATTGGAGCTTCGGCAGGACTTTCTGCTAGTTCCGTTTTAAGTTTTTCGTTTTCAGCTTTTATTGCTTCAACTTCTTCTGCTGAAAATTCTACAACTTCTTTTGTTGTTATAGTCTTTGGGTTTTTAGACGGCTCAACAGTTTCTTCTGTCATTTCTTCAACATCACCATTTTCACCGATTTGTTTTTTAAGGTCAGCAACAGCGTCTTCAAGATTTTTAATTCGCTTTTCCATTCCTTGCCAATCATCAACAGCAGCTTCGTCATCATCTTCGCCTCTGTCTTCGCCCATTTCTTCTTTTTCTTCTTTATCTTCTTCGTAATCGTCTTCTTTTTTCGCTTCTTCTTTCTCTTCTGTTTCACTTTCAATAACTTCAGCGACAACACCCTCAACTTCTACTCTAAAGCTAACACCGTCTTGTGTCTTATAAGTGCCGATTGGTAAAAGTATGGTCGTGCCGTCTTCTGTTAATACAGAAATATCCACACCTGCTTCTAAAGTTTCTGCGGTGCTTACAAAAATTGTTCCATCTTCGCTTTTAGACTGCCAAGCTAATTGCACTTCTTCGTCTTTATTAAGACCAAGTGCTACTAATATTTGTTGTTTTAAATCCATTGTGTCTTTTTTTAATAGTGAGTTATATTAATATAATAGAATAGTTATTTATTTATTTGATTTTCTAATTATTTCGTTAAGTGCTGAAAGTATCTCTAAGTCTGTTGGTTGTCTTTCTGACATCTTTTGCATTTTATCCGTAAAATAGCCCTCAATAGACAAGCCTTTTAACGAGCCGTCTTTAATCTTAGCCCATAAGTCGTCATTCTCAATTTTCATTTTTACCATCCACGTTCCTTTTGGTAAACTAAATCCGTATAATGTACTCTTATCTTTTTTGCTATCTTCTATTATCCAACTTTCAACAGTTAAAACTCCTGACACTCTATCTTGGTGTTCATGAGTTGCTTTGTGGTGGTTGTTATTTTTCAAATATAACTCACTCGCTTTTCTTACAGTTTCAGGGCTGAAATAAACATAGTAGTCTGAATCTGTATTTGGGTCATATCTAAATATTTGCTTATTCGGTATCAAAGCAGGGCTAACAAGCATTCTCTTTTCTTTATCAACCTTAGCAAATGTCAAGTTGTTTTTCTCTTTTCCAAAGAAAACAAAGTCTTGTTCTATCGCAGGTGCAGCAACTAAGCTGATTGCATCAATAGCAAGTTCTTCACTATTTTCATCAATTACTAATTCTACTATTCTAGTTTCTTTCATATTATATCAAAGATTTTAGTTGGTCTAATACTTTTGTAGCTTGTGCAGTAGGTATTTTTACTCCTAATTCTTTTGCTGCTTTTTCTAATTTATCTAAGTTCTTTCTTAATGTAGTTGTTATTTTAGAACCCTTTGATTTTTCTTTATCAAAAACAGCTGTTGATTTTTTAATTTCATCATCAAGTTCTACCAATCTTTTCATTGACCTATCTAATTCCTTTTCTGCATCATCATAAGCTACTTCTGCTTTTTGGTATTTGTCTTGTAAAGCAAAAAACTTATCGGCTGCTTTTCTTGAATTATCTTTTTTCTTTTCTCTTTCTTTTGAAGCTTTTTCACTTAATTTTTCAATAGAGTCAATTCTTTTTTTTTGTTCTTTTAATGTAGCCAGTATTTCTTTAGCTTGTAAAGTTTGTTTCTCTACATCATCAGCTAACCCTAATTCTACTCTATAATTAGCACTCAAGTTATATTCTTTTAATTCTTTCGCATATTCTTCATACGTCTTTTTTCCTATTGGTGTTGGTTTCATTTTATTATAGTGTTTTGGGTTAGCTTTTTCACAGGCTTCTTTAGTGTCATATTTACACTCACCTGTTTCACCCCATTTATATTTTCCGTCTTTACATTTAGTACATGGCATATTATATAATAGATTTTAAGTTAATTTATTTGATTTTAGATTGTTGCCCTTCTTCTAATAATGGCTAATTTATTTTGATTGTTAGTTATATCGTCAGAAACTACATAGGCTTGTATTGGTTCAGCAGGTATTGCATTTTCTAAATTAAAACTTCCTGACATCATTTGTGGTGCAGGTGTTTGGGTTGCAGCAGGTGGAGCTCCACCACCACCCCCTGAATCAGGCACTTCTGTTTGCAATATTTTATTGACATTAGCAAGTCCTGCTGCTATCACCCCTGCTGCTGTAACATAACCAACAACACCCCCTTGTGCAAAGGCTTTGTTAGCACCCACATAAGTGTCTATAAGGGCTGACGCTACGGCTAAGGCTTTGTTGTCACCTGCTAAAGCACTTAACCCTTTTGCTAAACCTGAAAACGCTTCTAATTGTGCGTTGACATTTTCTCTTGCTAAATCAGCTTTTGCCTTATCCCATTTAGCCTGAATTTTAGTTGTGTCTGCACCTACCTTATTAGCTTTGTCCATTAGTAGGTTGTAATGAGCATCTAGCTCTGCTAACTCTGATTTTCTATTATCAACACCTGCTAACCTTACCTCTTCTTGTATTTCTTTTTCTTCTTTGAGTAAAGCATTGTGAGCCATTGTTTGCTCTGTTAAAAAACCATTGATTTGTGCTTTTACTTCTTTTTCTTTGTTTATTGCTTGGGTTAAAGCCAACTCTAAATCTAAATTATCTTTGTTAGCTTCTGATGCAAGTCTAGCTGCTTCTATTTCTTTAGCAACTAATAAAAGCATTTGTTTTTCTTGCTCTTTTAGGATAACTAACAACTCTTCACTAGCTGCTATTCTGTCTTCAAAATTCTTAGTGATGTCATCTCTGTTTCTTCGTTCTGTTTCTGCTAATCGGTCATTCTCTGCTATCACCCCTGCTATTGCAACTGCTGCTTTCCTTGCTCTTTTCTCTGCTTCCGTCATGGTATGTGCTAACTCCAGAATCTTTTTGGTGTCTATGTTTTTAATCCTAGTAGTGACTTGACCCAAAAACTCGTTCATTACACCATTAGCTGCACTCCAATTCTCGTAAACATCCTTTCCTGCTTCTAAAAGGTTTTCGCCTGAAGTTCTAAGTTTATCTTGCAGGTCTTCAATCACCAACATATTTTTGTCTATAGAATCTTGCAGACCACTTTCACCTAAAAACTTTCTAAGTCGCATAAAGCCGTCTATGAATGCTCTAATAGCAAGTTCCGTAGAATTAAAAGCCATTTTCAAAGGCTCAAGACCAAAAGTTACTAAACCTCTCATTACCTTAATATAAGGTTCAAATTGCTCTCTGTTTTCTGAGACCCAATCAATCATTTCTATAATTATGTCAACTACTTCATTAAACACAATACTAACAGAGTTCATTGCTGTATTAAGTAAATCAGCCGCCCTTTGGTTTCTCATAAAGGCTTCTTTCAAGGCTACAAAACCTGCAATAATCATACCAATACCAATAGCCTTAATTGCAGCACCAACTGCTCTAACTGCGAGGCCTACTTTCTTAAAGCCACCTGCACCCTCTTCTGTTGCTTCACCTAGTTTTTCGGTTTCACCTGCTGTCTTTTTTACGCTTTTACCTAAATTGTCAACTTCTTTTGTGACACCTTTTATATTTGTCTTAACATCTAGTTCTAGTATTTCTGTTGCCATTGCTTTGTATTTTTATAAACTAACCCCTGTTTTTATTTGTGTGAATGTAATGTTTGACAACCATTCAATATTCATGTCTGTATCACCTCTCACTCGCATAGCGAAGTTTGTATCTTGGGTAATACCTGTTGGTTGCCAATTTGATGTTGCACCGTTACTTTTAATTGTATCTCGTTCTCTACTTATAGTCATTGAACCACTTTCATTAATTACCACACCCCTTTCAACCCAACTACCAAAGTCACCTGCTGCACCTGACCCTGCTGAACCCCCTATCCTTACGGCTACAACGTCTGCATGAAAGTACATAACTGTATTTTCAGGTACAGCAAAAAGACTTGAACCGTCATTATTTAAGTAGCTGACGGTATTTGTGCCATTAGTTGTCCTTGTTCCGCACATTAATTGAATGCTTTGCTTGTGACCTATTATTGTATTACCAAACATAGTGCCACCTAAGACTATTGATTGGTCTGCTGTGACTTCTGCCATTCGCCCACCTACAAAAGAATTGCTAACCCCATTTGCAATTTCATTACCTGTACCATTTATAAGACAATTAGTATTAAACCCACGCAATACATTCTTAGTTCCATTTATTTGAACAATTTGTGTTCCTAGTTCTGTGCTATTACCAACCCCATTTATGCTATTACTAACATTGCTTGTATTTTGTTCAATGTTTGTGTTATGAGTATAAGCCCTGCAAGTCTGTGTTTCGGTGTCATAAGTATAACCGTAAGCCTCACAGGTAACTTGGTTTGCTATCATATCTGTAACCTTGCCGTCTGTAAATAAAACTTGACCTGTACTATCTACTCTATAAGGCTTCAATATTTGTCCTGTTAAATATTCCATTATGGTATAAGTATAAATTCAACGGTTGCTAGGTCGTTTGGTTTGTAGTTAATGTTGTTCACCCTAAACACTCTATTTTTAATAAATACGGTATCATTAAATTTAAAAGCAGCCACATCTGACGGACTTAGATTTACCTTTAAAGTCATTATTCTTGTGTCAGGGTTGTAAAGTTCATTGAAATAAGGCTGCCAATAAAGAGAATACAAATTATTCGTAGGACTTGCACCAATAGGCTGATAGAGTTGGTGGCTTGAAAACACAAAATCATTAGTCGTAACTGTTGTTGGTATTTCTGACAAATGGCTAAACTGTAAAAATTTAGGTTGGTTTTCAGCAGTAAGTCCGTTTTGGTCAGGTATAAAATAAGTTGAAATACCTGTCATATCAACCTTTCCATTGTCAAAGAATATTCTTGGTGCATTGTCAAACCCCTCTGTTGAGCCCTCTTCAGTTTTAGCAAAAATAATCGGTACTATAAATTCAGGAAACTGTGGCTTAATGGGTCTTTGGATAGTTGCTGCAAAAGGGTCTGCTGTTATTTCTTCTGTACCCTCTAATATAGTAAAACTTGACGCATCAAAAGTTTGGCTTCCGTATAAATAACCACTTGTATATTTTTTATAATTTTGGAAAGTAAAATCGTCATCTTCTTCAACAAACTTAAAAATAGTTTCTTTGTTCAAATCAGATAATGGTTTTAACTCCATTTTAGATACATCTATTTTATCTGTCCAATCATGCTGCACACTCCTTGACGCTAAAGTCGTTCCACTTGTACTATTTACGAAGACATCAGCATAAGGTTCTATTAATATATTGTTTTGGTTATCTTCGCCTGTTAAGCTGACAAGGTTAAACATTGTAAAAATGCCTTTTAAAAAATCCCATTGTCCGAGTTCACCACGCAAATTTAATAGTGATTCAGCATTAACATCTGCATTCCCTACACTAACAACTGTTCCAATAGAACCTGCCAATGCAGGAACAACTGTGAAAACCCTGCTACCTGTCCTTTTAATTTCAGGCGTTAAAGTGTCGTTTTGATTTAAGGTCATATTGATTTGACCATAATGACTAGCCAAAGTTGTGTTGCCTGTGAATGAAGTTAAGTCAATATAGCTTGTCACACCTGTTGCTGCGTTATAATGTTTCCACCTAAATTCTGCTGTAAAAGTACCTGAACCTGTTATTTGGTAAAAAAACAAATAGTCAATCGCATAAGTTCTTGCATTTTGTGGTGATGTATAAACCCCTGAACTATAACCTACATTTGAACTAAAAGTATTATTGTCTTGTTCTACTGTCGCAAAACTTGTTCCTGCAACTACATTAGAACTTGTAAACGCTTGACCACCACCGTCATAAGAAGTATTTGCCGATATATCTGAACCCCAATTAAAGTCCATAAATAAGTTTCCAAAATCCGTAGTATCAAAAAACGCAGATGTATAATTAAACCCTGCGTCTGCAAATATCTTATCAATTAAATATTTAAGCTTTATACAAGGTCTAAACGCTTGTTCTAAACTTGTTAACTCTACATTACCTATTGTTGCAGATGTATTAAAATTTCCACCTATTAATGTTTGCCCTGTCCAATCTATAAAAGGGTATTTCAGAACCTGTGTAACTGTTGCACCAACAGCACCTGCAAACTCGTTAGGGTCTGTAAGTGGTGTTGATAATGGCAAACCATTTCCTGCACCTGTTTCCCAACTGTTCTTAATTGATGTTTTGTTATATTCGTGTGATAGCTCTGAAAGGTCAAGGTCTTGTAAGGTTTTATTTTTTAATATATCAGCCAACGCAACAACTTCTGAATATAGGTTTACATTATAACTTACTTCAGCTTTTTCTTCTTTTACATCTATTAATCTAAGATAACCCTCAAACAAAATAAAACCGTCTTGCTTTAATACGCATTTAGTTTTTATATAAGGGTTAAATATTAATCCGTCATCTGTTCTTGTTATTTCAAACATATTATTAAAGATACGGTTATTCCTTTTCGTTGCAGGTAAGTTAAAATCTTTAGAATAGGATTGCACCTTTTCAGCTACATTTTTAAAATCGTCAATGCTTAGTGTTAACGGAATGTCTTCTTCTTGGTATAAGTCACAAATAACTTGACCATCAAATAAATCTGTGTAAACTGTGGTCGGTGTTGTGGTAACTTCTTTTATAGATATTGAATTAATTATACAATCTTCTGAACCACTAAAATAATCAATAAGAAACACATCATTATTTACGCTTTGTGCTGTGAATTGGTGGGTTAACACCCCTGACGTTAGTGTGTAATATGCACCTGAAACATAAGTGCTGCCATTAAACATAGCAATCTCAATAGGTGGGTTACCAAGAACCCCTGCACCTACGGTTTGAAAGTCTATTATTACGTTATAAACCCCACCAACTGAAAGACCTAATATCCGTTGATAAACCCCTGTCTTCCCTGCTGTCGTTGAATTGTGTGATAGCACTAAATTACCGCTTGTATTTGTTGGTGCTGTTACTGCACCCCAACCTGAACTACCACCTGCTATGGTTGTATATCTATACCAAGCATTTGGAATTGCAGAACCTTGTGTATTTATTGCATAAAAATAAGGTATTACAGCATTGTTAGAATTTAAAGGTGCAGAACTTAGCCCTGTAAAAAAAGCACCGTTAGCAATATAATTAGGGCTAACAACATTGGCTGTTGAATTAAACATACCGTCATAATTCTGCGGATATAATATTAATTGTGTATTCATTAGACAGCTTGTATTCTTTGCATTTTACTTTTTTCAATATTGATAGTGTATTGCATCAGCTTGTCATTAGCAATAGTCTTTTTAATATAATCGGAAGTTGTTACAACAACAGGTTCAACATACCTATTGGTAATTGTATTTGTTGGTGCATCAATTACAGGTTGATAGCCATTTACAATATAAACTTCTGTGCTATTAATTAGTTCTTCAAACCAAACGCCCTCTTCCTCTGTAACAAAGTCGGTGTTTAATGTAATCCTTTCTGTTGCGTTTACCCTAAAGTTTTTCTTTCCACCTTTATAACCTGATATTTTAAAAAGGCTTTCATTCCACGTACCACTTTGTTGTGTGTAAGAAGTCCTGTTAGTTGTCATTGCTTTTGTTGACTTCATATTAAAAGTATAATAATCCCAAACCCCCCATTGGTTTAACCAAGTAAGCCTTATTGGTTCATAGCCTTTAAGGTTAGGGCATAAAACATTAATTGTGTAAATAACACTATTCCAACCGTCTTCATTTTCAAGTTGAACAGTATAATAAGAAAGTGTGTCAGCAGAAATTAATGCTTGTATTTTTGTACTCCATTCTCTAAGGTTAGCAGGGTAAGCACCAACATAGTTTAACCTAGTGTTAACATCAGGGTGCAAGGTGGTAACAGAACCATTGCTGTAATCTATGCCTAAGATTTCACTATCTAACACCGCACCTGCACTATTATAATATGTCAGGTTCAAGCCACTAACATAAGCGTCTTCGGTGCTTTGTGCGGCAGGGTCTAAAGGTTGTACAAAATTATAGAATGCAAGTGTTCCGTAATCTGTCAAACTTGCATATTGAGTAGTGGGTGCATTAGTTAAAAAATAGTAACCCCCACCATTAGCAATAAATTTGTTTATATTATAGCCATATCCTGTGTCAGAAACATAAGTTAGGGCATCATCATATTGCAGCACACCATTTGTAATAAGGTATTGTTCGCTGTTTTCTGCGTTGCCTGTGTTACTTCCGTCACCTGCATTAAGGATAGCCCCTGTAGCAGTTTCTGCATACTCTAATTTGAATTGAACAGCAAAGTATTTAGCACTTGTTGTTGTTACGGCACATTTGTCAATAATATGAATTGGGTGTGGCACATCAGTCCCCCTGAATGTACTACCTGCACCCCACGTAGAGCCATTATGGTCAGGGGTTATAAAGGTTTCTAAAACAGACTTAAGGTCAAATATTCCAACCCCTGCATTGTTAGGTGTTGTTTTAAAAGTTCCTATGATTTGTGAAGTGCTACTTAAATTAATAGGGTCGCTACCACAATGAACTTCTGCAATAAACTTTACCTTGAAGTTATTTGCTACGATTGTATTGTTAGAGATTACGAACATTACCTGTTGCCCTATTGGCATTGTTTCATATAAGGGTTTCTGTTCTATTATTGTTGCCATACTTTTATGTTTTTGTTTTCGGTGTGTAAAATGTTGTTACATAACTTTCAATATCAAGTTTTATATTACTTAATATTTCTTTGTCCATGTCTTTAAAGGCTGCACCCAAAGGTTCTTGAAAGAAACTAAGGCTTTTAATTCCCTCTCGTTTTATTTTTTTACTTATTAAGTAAGCAAACCCTGACACAAATTGCCCTGTTTTTTTAGAACGCCCTCTACCTAAGCCTTTAGGTTTTATTCCTTTTTTCTTTATCCATTTAGAAAGAATATCAATAGGTGGACCCTTTGCTTTGTAACTATAAGGGGTGGGTTGTGTTTTATTCTTATAATCTGTAAAAGATTGTTTTGTCTTATTGCCTGAAACACCTTTGTCTAAAAAAGTTCCATAATCTGCCATAAAGAATTTAGTGCTATAACCGTCAGTTTCCCTAGTGACAGTAACCCTAAGTGATTGCCCTAATGCTGTTTCACCTCTAGGTTTCCCTAAAGCATTTTTTGATTTACTTAACTTCCTTTGAGCAGCCTTTATTACTTTGTCACCAAATTTCTCTAAATAATTTTCTAAACTTTTAGTGTCCATTATACAAGTGCCACAAATGTTTCAACCTGAACATCAGCACTTCCTGACGGCCTTACTTGTACGCTTGTAATGTCTTCTAAAGTTGGAAAGTTAGGAGTTGTATCTGCTTCAGCAATCGCACCATTTTCTGCTTGAAATAATACATGAGAACCACCTGCACGAACCGTAACTTGATAATTAGTGTTTGTAGTTACTAAAGCTAACTTCATGTCTTCTGTTGTGCTTAAATTTGTAATCCTTAAGTATTTACAATTCTCAACATCTAAAGCCCCTGCTGAAGTATGCGGAGTTGCTGCAAACGTACATATTGTTGTGGTGTTTGAGTGTGCTGCTGTTAACACCCTTTCATAAGTATCAACTATGCTAGACGTTGTAATACTATTTGTTGAACCTCGTAATGCACCATTGATTGTTACACTCTCGGAAATTGTTACTGTTAAATCTGCCATTATTATATATTTATTGTTATTTTAAAAAACCCTATTTCTATTTTGTATTTTCCTATTTTGAATTTCATTATTTACCTATTGGATTATCTGCAACAGGTATCGTACAAGTTTGAAAGTCATTTTGAACCAACACGCCTATTGAAAACACCCACCCTGTTAAAAGATTATCAAACCTTTCCTGAAACGGCTCTAAGCTATATTCACCCTCTGTAAAATAAACAGGGTCATTAATATCTAATTCACCTGCACCTTGCCATTTACTATGTCGCATCATTCCTATTATATCAACACACACTTGCAAACAGCTTGACATTACTTCTTGTTCATTACTTAAATAATTAGCCGATTGAAAATTAGCTTCTGTCCAATTCTCTTTTTCAGTTACAGCATCCATAACAAATAGCTGAAAGTTATAAATTAATTGAGATTGCCCTGTGCTTACGCTAACAGGGTTTATATGAAACAAAGGAAACAGCGTTTCGTTACTTAAATCAATTTTCCAAATGTCCCCTGTTGTTGTTGTTGTAATCTGTTGGTGTTCGTCACCCAACTGTTTAAGGGTGTCTATAACGTTATTGTAAGTTTTGTTTGCTATCATTTATATTTACTTTATTACTTAAATTCAAATCTGTTTCATAAGTTAACCAAGTCAAACATTCCAATAAGTTCAATTTAGATATTGTTTCTAACTTGCTTATGTCTTGGTTACAAAGCCTGTGCATCACTCCGAACCACCCCCACTTTTCTGCGAAGTTTTGGTCTGAAAACTCTTCGCTATCTCCTGTGTTCGTTCCACTAAAAATGACGGCAAAATCTTGGACAATTCTATTGCGAAATTCCAAAAAAAAACCAGCGCACTTTGCACTTGCTCTGCTGACATCTGCTTCATTTTCTCCGCCCTTATGGTTATGTTTCCGTCATAAGCAGCTATGGAATATATGTCTTTCTCTTGCTCAACTATTGGTCTAAAAAGCACAGCCATTATTTCAGGCATACTTTTGTCTATTCCAATCTTTATAAAGTTTTCAAGGTCTGCATATTCACCCAAAGTTATGTCATCTAAATTAGGGTGGAACGCATATTGCAAACCGTCTAACTCTATAATCTTTTTTAGCTTAGTGTCTTTTTGTGCTTGTATCTCACTTAGCTTAGTCATTAAAACTGCAACATCTTTTAAAGACATTTCATTTATTAATGACTTAGGAATGTCAGACATAGCTGTTATTGTTGCTCTTGCTTCTTTTGTCTTTGTTCCTGTTTGTGCTGCAATTATCTTAATCCATTTTTCAAGGGTAACATCAGCCCAAGAGGTTATAAGATTATAGCTTTTCTTTTTGCCCTTCTTCTTAATTTTTACTTTCATAGTCTTATCTTGTTATATAATAGAAATTTGTTAAAAATAGTTTACTCGTTTTTTTAATGTATAAAATACTTTCCTGCATTAGGATTGTCTAAGTGATATATCACATTATATCTTATGCCGTCTATTGCGTGGTTGTAGTTGTCAACATATAGTTTTGAACCCTTGTCTGCATAGACATAGTTGTTAAGTTCCTTTGCTATATTGGTAGAGGGTGGCGATACAATTAATTCATAGTCTTGCATTCTCGTAATACCACTTTCAATAGTTCCTTTTTTTACAGCTTTGATGTTAACCCCTAAGTGTTTAAGGTCAGCGATTAATCTTGGTTCGGCACTATCGGCAATAATTAGTTTGTCACCTACTTTGTCTAAAACTATCTTTGCTAACTCTTGTGACTTCAAGCCATTCTTATAAATATGTTCGTGCAAATAAACCTTGTTTTGTTTTTTGTCAATAGCAACTTCTGTTAAACTATCAGGGTCAACTGAAAATCCAAAGTCCATGCCACAAGATGTTTGTAGATTGTCAGGATTAAATTCGCCTATTGACCAATTCTCAAAGACCACCCCCTCTGCTTTGTCTAGCCAACCACCCATGATCTTATGCATATACTTTTTAAAGTTCCTATGCTTTATAGTGTTAATACGGTCTAGGAAGCTGCTAGAGAGATTATCTTTGTTGTCTAGGTATGTACTGTGTATATAGCATACATTGTCTTTAACGCCATTAAAACCTGCTTCAACGCCTTTGTCTTGAAAGAACCTATTATATATCCAGTGTTCTTTAGTCACAGGGTTCAATACTAATATAATTCTGTTCTGAATTCCTTTCTCTCTAATACTCAAATCTATTGTATCAAATATATCTTCGTCAATAAGTTCTTCGGCTTCGTCTAAAACCCAACAGCTTATGCCTTGTAATGATTTCAATGATGCCGTTTGGTTTCCTGATGACGTTTTAATACCTCTGAATAATATGTCAGATTGATTGCCTAAGTTTACAACCTCTGCTTTGTTGACACTAAAGATATTCTCAAAACCTAGTAGTCCTATCTTTTCTAAGAACTCAGGTATGATTGACAAGTGAGCTGATACCATTGTGTATCTTGTAAACAATACTCTTATATTCTTTGACATTGTTAATAGTGTCAAGAACACCGTTACAGCAAAAGACTTACCTGACCCTCGCCCCCCTGTGATTATGAAGTACCTAGCGTCAGCAGAAAATAGTGCTTGATATTTACTATTCAGTTTCAGTTTCTACAAAGTTTATTAAAGGCATATTGATACTTTCTTCATTTGAAGTAACATCTACTCTTTGTTGAGGTTTCCCATAAAAGTATTCAAAGAACAATTTGACAGCCCATTGTTCCTTTTTCTCTAAGCCCTGCTCTAAAGACTTTAAAGCCATACTATTCATAGGCGTTAAGTTCTCTATTAACTTCTGTTCGTCAGCTTTGCTTTTGCGTCCTGCTCCTTTCCTAGAACCGCCATTGTTTCTTCGTTTATCCATAATTGAAATAGATTGATTATTCAATTCTATATTATATAATAGAAATTATTGATATTCATTTGGCATCATTAATCTTATGCCTAGTTCTGTCAAAGCCCAAATCCTTATTTGGTCTGCATAGACTTCAAACTCTTTAGTGTTCATTCTTGCTGAACTCTTTACAACTTGAAGTCCTATTGTCTTGTCGTGTATCTCTATGCTTTGCCATTCACTTGCAAACTTCACTTTTAATATCTCGTGCATTTCGTCAGGAAAATATCCTAGTTCTTCGGCTAGTCCTTGTACAATACATTTCCAATAATAACTGTTCTGCATATTAGACCTATTGTTTCTTTGTTTCTTGACATCAACTATATAATTGTTTTCTAACTCTTTTAAATAGTTTATCAAGCTTTGTTTATCTTGCTTGTCTTTTATTACAAACTTCATTAGTCAAACGGTTCGTTAACACCTCGTTCACCAATTAGTTTTTCTTTTGCACTATCCCAAAGTTTTTCACCTCTTTTTTTTTTACTTAATGATGCTTCGGTTCTTTTTAGGTTTGGTATTCCGTCTGTGGGGTCGCTGTCCATGTATAGACCACACTTGCATAAAGCTTCTGCAACCACTACTTTGTTATCAATGATTTTCATTGTGGCTTTTTGTAACTCTTTAGAATTACCACATTCGCATTTATATAATGTCATTTTCTAACTCCTGTCGGTGCTAATGCACCTGTTCTTGTTTTACTTGTTAAAGCGTCTAGCTCAAAGTGTAAGTGGTTTATTGCTTTCCTTAAGTCTTGTATTCCGCCGTCATCATGTTTATTCTTTGAACGAAGCAAATAAGTTACTGCCGTTCCGACATTATAACTAAGGTCAAAATTAGCTACAACATCTTTTGCCATATAGCCATTCTTGCCTTTGTAGTATTCAGGTATTTCTGTTTCTTCGTAGTTGCTGTTAGGTATCACCATTTTGTAGTTTGTTTAATAATTGTTCACTTGTGTAAATTGTTCTATTTTTTTTAACCGCCCTATATTCATTAAAAAGGCAAGTAAAATTATCGTCTTCAAAAGTCCATAGTGAGTTCACATTCTTTTTTATATGATCTCTAAGAACTGACTTAATTGTTTTATATGTTCTTTTATTCATTGTATTTTTTATAAAGTTTTTTAATTCCGTCAAAACAAGATGCTATGCACGAACCACAATTTGTTGATGGGCTATAAGAGGTGTTATATATTGTGTTGTAAGTTTCAATCATTCTTTTTTTAGCTGCTTGGTTTTTTGCTTTACCTGTTTTTAAGTCTTTCCACATATCTAATATTTCATCTATTATTTCTTGTGGCAAGTCGTCAGGTGTTTGCATTTCTGTTGTCTTAGCCCAATACTTCTGTGGGCATTCCATTGGTGCTATCCTTGCTTTGATTTTCATAAAACATAAACAGCGTTTGCATTGCCCTAAGGTATTAGAGTAATATACGCACGCTTTGCATATTGCTAACCTGTCTTGGTAAATATTATCAGGAACAAAAAACCTATTCATTTAATATTTCTTTTAGTGCTGTTCTTACTTTATCTATTGTTACAAAAAGACTACCTCGCGATATTTTAGTTTTTTTCGCTAAAGAATCAAGTGTATTCGCTTCGTAATAATATAATTCAAAAACCTTTCGGTCATACCAATACATTTCGCTTAAGGCCGCGTCAATTTTATCTAATTTTTTAAATCCTATATTTTCAACTATTTCTTCAGGTATATTATACAAATGTTTTGTTGGGACTACCTCTCCTGTTTCTGTAACGTCATAAGTTGTACTAGTAGCATAATCATCAATATGCGTGTAGTATTTTTTATATTTATAATAAAATACGCTGCGATTACTTGTTAACGCTCGTTTTAAAACAACTGCTCCATATTTTGTAATACCTTCCAGCCCATCTTTATCATATACTTTTTTTACCAATTCAGGTCGTTCTAAAAAATAAACAAATAATTCTTGTACGGCCTCTTCAATATCTGTTTCATTTTGTGTTAGACCATAGCACATAGTTTTAAACTTATCACTTAAGCTTGATATTTCTTTATATATTTTATTCATTTATTTGCTCCAGTCTATCTATTTTATCAACGACTTCGATGACCAATTCATTTAAAACAATCTTATACGCCCTTATTATACCTCTGTTTCCTTTTGTTTCTAGCCCTGCAAAAAAGCCGTTAGTTGCTATTGAGACATTTATCGGTATAATCATTAGCCAATCATACCAATTATTTTCCCTAACCCCGTTTCCATAATTATTATGATAGTCAATAATCGTTTCTATTACTTGTAAATAATTTTGATATTTGTTTTTTGACGCAACCTCCTTAGCAAACTCCTTGCACATTATCATATAGTTTTCAATAATTGCTTTATGTTCTTGGCTTGCATAGACTGTTTTTATCATATTTCAAATTTAGCAAAATATTTATTCAATTCCTTTTTCTTTTTTTAACTTATCAACAGCCGATTTGTAATAACTTATTTTTTCTTCATAATCTACTCTGCTAAACTTCATAACCATTCTTGATAAAAACTCAAGTTCTTCAGCAGTACCCTCACCGTATTTGTGATCCAAACCAATTCCAAACCTAAACTGTTCACCCTGTTCATACATATTACACTTCACACATTGAACTTGACAATTTTGTTCATGCCACCTCGTTGAGTGATGCCGTCTGCTTTGAAAGTGACCACATTGCATACCTGACCTATAATGCGAAATGTGTGAGCAGGTGAAGCATTGTATTGAACCCTCTGCTGTTGCCTCTCTTAGTCTAATGTAAAGACTAAACCATTTATCTAGTTCTTTTTTTAGTTTGCTAATAGATTTTTTCAAAACAAAGAAACTTGTTTATGTAATTGTTTTATTTTACTATTTTTATAATTAGGTCTAGTCCCTAAAAGTTTTAACCCTGTTATAAGACAATTTTTACTTAAGTTTTTTGGGAACCCTCTTCTGCCGTTTTCATGCCAAGCAATTATTTCACCATTTGGTAATTTTAATTTATACGTTATTATATTAAAATCATAAGGTCCATCGTAAGGTCCAATTACATTTATTATTTGTGCATTCATTTTTTTATACATTTAATTCAAATTTTACAGGAGAGCCATTTAATAGTAAGCTAGTTTTATCTATATTATTAGCATAAATATGAGCGTTGCCTATGAAAAAAGTTATATTAGCTAATGGGATATCAATCATTTTACTTATTAAATAAGCATGATATATATCACTAGGCAGGCCTAAATTACTATCTGCTGACCTTTGATATACTGTTATATGTAATTTATTATTGCTAATTTGAAATTGAAATAAAGACAAGCAAGGTAATTGACTAGTTTGTACTCCAGTTTCTCCAATAAAAAGCATATAATTTTTTGAAGGTCTTTTTTCTTTATTTATTTTTGCTACAAGCGCTGGTAGCTTTTTGAAGTATGTTGGATATGTATTTACCATATTAGGTGCACAGTAATCCCACCACATAATCCCTACCGCGTTATAATGCTTTACAGATGTTATACCATTACAATATAATTCCAGCTCCTTAGAAAGCTTCTTTTTAGCTATTGGGTGTTCTGTAATTATTTTCAATATTTGTTT
>Ga0315316_10000443_pt1 | contig 27435 bp, 20 predicted proteins | sample M160m3416metaG_FD_203702 | JGI IMG/M metagenome (GOLD analysis project Ga0315316, IMG submission 203702) | Ammonia-oxidizing marine archaeal communities from Monterey Bay, California, United States - M1 60m 3416 | ecosystem: Environmental > Aquatic > Marine > Intertidal zone | place: USA... | reverse complement strand
ATAATTGCAGCCCCAGCCGGGCATTTCTGGATTCCATAAGACCCCTCGATGATATCGCATATTCTGAACGACGAATCGTGACCACAACCGCGCGCCATTGAGCGTTCGGTCATCAGTCAAGTACACAGTTATAAAGAAAACGAAGACGGATGTAGAGCCATGCAGTCTCAAGTCCGGTTTCCGAGCGATTTGTCGGCTGTCAGATCAATTCATGACTGTTTGCCGGAAGGTTGTTCGTGTCGCAGCAGCGGAAAGAAAATCACGTCACTGATCTTGTGTGCGTTTGTCAGCAGCATGACCAGCCGATCGATACCTATGCCCAGCCCTCCCGCCGGGGGCATTCCCACTTTCAGCGCCTTAATGAAGTCCGTGTCCATTTTTGCCATTGAATCTTCGTCAGACAGGCCGTCCAATTGTGTCAGAAACAGTTCTTCCTGCAGGCGAGGGTCGTTGAGTTCTGTGTAGGCGTTTGCAAGTTCCATGCCCTTGATGAACAGCTCGAAGCGTTCCGCAATGGCGGGATTATCCGGCTTTCGTTTGGTCAGAGGGCAGATGGATGCCGGGTAGTCAGTGACAAAGACCGGTCCCTGCAGATGATCTTCCACGGTAGCTTCAAAGACTTCATTGACAATGACATCCGGGTGGGAGCTTTCTGTTTCGATCCCCAGCTGCTTTGCGGCTTCCGTTACAGCTGTTGAATCATTCATGTCGCAGCCCGCGTGCTCCCGGAACAGATCACCGTAGGGACGACGTGGCCATGGCGGAGTCAGGTCGATCGTGTCGCCATCGTTGCCCCATGGCAGAATCAGAGAATCGCTGACGGTCTGCGCCGCATTCACGACGATTTTCTCGGTCAAATCCATCATCGAACGGTAGTCGCCGTACGCCTGATAAATTTCGATCATCGTGAATTCCGGGTTGTGAGTCTTGTCGACACCCTCGTTACGAAACACGCGGCCGATCTCGTAAACCCGTTCGATACCACCGACCATCAGTCGTTTCAGGTGCAGTTCCAGGGCAATCCGCAGATACAGCTCCATGTCCAGTGCGTTGTGATGAGTCGTGAACGGCCGTGCTGCAGCTCCACCAGCGACGGCATGCAGAACGGGAGTCTCCACTTCACTAAAACGGTGTCCGCGCAGTGTCTGCCGCACTGAATCGAGGATCGAAGAGCGTTGCAGCATACGCTCCAGCACGCCTTCGCCGTAAATCAGATCTTTGTAACGCTGTCGCAGCTTTGTTTCTTCGTCTTCAAGGCCATGGTACTTTTCGGGCGGTTGCGCCATGGACTTGCAGAGTACCGTGAGATGCTCAACCTTGACCGATGGTTCGCCACTGTCCGTTCGCCAGGCTTTGCCGTCGATGCCGATCAGATCACCAATATCAAGGTGCCCCATCAACGCCCATTGCTCGTCGGACATGTCGCCGCGGGAGAACAGCAACTGCATAGTACCTGTCTGGTCCTTCATGACGTAGAAGCGGAGCTTGCCCGCTTTGCGACGCAGCATTACCCGACCCGCGATTCGTACATCCGGTCCGACTTCTCCCGACGCTTCGGGCACCATGTTTCGAGCATCGGTAATCGGTACGTGGTCGTCGAATCTCTGGCCAAACGGATCGAGGCCCATCGCGACGATCTTGTCCAGCTTGTCCAGTCTGGCTTTTTCGAAACGGTCGGGCTTGTTCCGTCGGTTCTTATTCCCGTCGTCTGACATCTTCCAATGATTCCTTTTTCCTTGTTGGATTTCACGGGTTCCGTTAACGTGTTCAGCGGCTGCCCTGTGGACTTCGTAATGCAGTCGTGCAGAATGATCTCTGGTTTGCGCGCACCGCCCGCAATTGTGCAGCTCCCGGCGGGAGCTGGTCCGATTTGGTTCCAATTCCAGCACGCAGCATTGACAAGTGAGTTGTCGCTGTGATCCTGTGGTTTCGAAACCGCTTTCGGTCGTTTCCTGGTAAAAGCTCGAATCAGCGGCCGAAGGCAGATTGACGCTGGGTGCGACAGTGCTGCATCATAGGAAAGCATTCACGACTCGGAAGTCGTTGCCGCAAAGAAGCTGAGTGTGCTGCGGAAAAACTCTGTTCCAGGCAGGCGTCTGGCTGTTGTGCACCTGGATATTTCCGCAGTGTCGGCGAGGTGGCTGTCTTGGACTCTGTGGTCTTGCTTTTCTATGACGGTTGTTGGTGTGAACGCATTTTCACGCGGCCCTGTTCGTGCTGGTGCAGCGGGCCGTCAGTGCGCAGTGGGTCTCAGCTTCCGCTGCTGCTGTTCCGGCGACCACGGGACGGATACTCTCCTCGCGTTTTCCATTCGTAGTTATGGACACAGGCAGGTGGCTTCGTCTGTCCAGGGCAGAGTGTTTCGCTGCGCATGAAAAAGGCCGAGCTCAGCTCGGCCTTATCGTTTTGCACGATACCACGCAGGTGTCGCTGTTGTGGGGTCACGTCACAGCGGGAGCGCCTCCGGTTTTGAGGTGTTCTTTCTTGAGTCCGGGCCGAAATCACAAAGTTCTTCACGAACGATGTTCATCGTCTTGGGAGCCTCAATTCCGATGCGTACGGAGTTCGGTCCAATTCGCACGATGGTGATCGCGACGTCGTCACCAATCAAAATCCGCTCTCCAGATTTTCTCGACAGCACAAGCATTGCTTCTACTCCATGTCTTCCTGTTGTCTGAACGTCCATGTCTCTGAGAGCCACACTCCGTGAGTCTCTCAAGGTCTTGCCGAAGCCTCACCTGCCGAAACTGCAGTGATCAAAGTGACGTCGACATCAGAATGATACAAACCAGATCCCGGCTGCCAACCCTAAACCCGCCAAAAGCAGCATTGCTTAAAAAACCAGCACGGTGTGACATGCCTAAAAAACAGGCAGTTGCTGCAGTGGTGTTTGGGACGCTTGTAAATCAACGCTGACTTTGGTCTGATTTATGTCAGTGGTCAACAAAAACACTGGTTATTTCGAAATAACGGCGTTGTTGACGCAGGCAAATAGCTCGGGGTATGGTCGGTCTCACGGGAGATACAGGAATGATTCGGATTGGAATCGTTGGTGTCGGGTTTATGGGATACACCCATTTCGAAGGGGCCCAGGACCTTGCAGATGCCAAGGTGGTTGCGATTGCCACTCGCAATGAGCAGAAGCTGGCCGGCGATTGGACGGGTATTCAGGGTAACTTTGGCCCGCCTGGCGGTCAGGTCGACGTCTCCGAGTTGAAGTGCTATGCCAATTACAAGGATCTGTTGGCCGATCCTGATATCGATCTGGTCGACGTCTGCGTGCCGACGGACAAGCACCACAGCGTCGTGCTGGAATCCCTGGCGGCGGGAAAACCCACGCTTGTTGAGAAGCCGATTTCCGTGGAGCTGCCTGAAGCTCAGGAAATGGTCGTCGCCGCTGAAAACGCGGGCGTCCCGTTGCTTGTGGCCCATGTGCTACCGTTCTTTCCGGAATTCCGCTTCATTGCCGATGCGATTCAGTCAGGGAAATTTGGTAAGCTCAGGGCAGGGCACTTTAAACGTGTGATCTGCCCGCCGGACTGGTCGAACGACATGTCTGATTTTCGCAAACTCGGCGGGTGGGGGATCGATCTGCACATCCACGACAACCATTTTATTGCCCATGCACTGGGCAAGCCGCAGAGCGTCTTTTCGACCGGCCTGCTGCAGGACGGTTTTGTCAACCATGTTCACACGTCTTACGTGTACGGCAATGACGGCCCGGCGGTCACCGCTGTCAGCGGTGGCATCGCCGCCAGCGGTCTGGCATTCGGGCATGGGTTTGAATTGTATTTTGACGATGCCACACTGTTGTTCGATGCCGGCACCTATGGTGGCGAATGGATTGTTAACCGCCCCTTGACTGTCATTACCAACGACGGAAAGGCTGAAACTGTCGATCTTTCCGGCAGCGATAAATGGTGTGCCGCATTCACCAACGAATTGCAGGTTGCCGTCGATCACATGACCGGGAAGGCGGACGCCGGTCCGTTATCCAGTACCCTCGCCCTTGACGCACTTCGGATTTGCTATGCGGAAGCAAAGAGTGTTGCTGAAGGTCGGCTTGTTGAGGTGTAGGGTTTCGTGAATCCATTGTCCTGGCTGCGGCAGTGAAGTCGGCAGTGCCTTCTCAGTTGGTTCGGCTCACGCTGCCCGCTGTTCTCACGGAAAGTTATTCGATATGAGTACCGTTCAGCGAAGTCGAAGGGGATTTTTTCAGTCGGCGACAGCAGCCGTGGTGACTGCGGGGGCGGTATTGCAAAACCCGCTTGAAGCGATGCTTCCCGACGAGCAGCGGCTTCCGAGGCCCGGACGTCTGCTGGACTGTCACCTGCATATCAATCACTTTGACAGGTCTGTTGAGGATACGATCCGCCATATGGACCGGACAGGGACCAGCAGGGCGTTCATTCTGCCTCTGGAAACTGGCGAAGGGAACGTGCTGCTGCGATCTGAAACAGTGCTGCATGCATTTCATCTGTACAAAGATCGTATCATTCCGTTTTGCCAGACGGATATTCGTCAGCCGGACGTTCTGGATCGAATTCGCGCCTACCACCTGCTTGGATGCCGTGGTATTGGAGAGCAAAAGGAACACCTGCCCCTGGGCGACAAACGTGTGGAAGCGGTGATCGCTCTGTGCGATGAACTGAACTGGCCGATTACGATTCACTTTCAGGATTCCGCAAGTGGGTATAACCAGGGAATGGCAGAGCACCTGGAGACTTATCTGAAGCGTTACCGACGGGTGAGAATTATCGGTCATGCTCAGACGTTCTGGGCGAATATCAGCGCCGACGTGCCACCACCGGATGAGACGCTGTACCCGACGGGGCCGGTCAGGCCAGGTGGGCTGCTGGACAGGCTGTTGGGCGATTATCCCAATCTCTACGCCGATATGTCCGCCGGCAGCGGCTATCGGGCGTTGAGTCGCGACGAAGACTTTACCGCAGGCTTCTTCGACCGACACCCCAAGCAGATTCTGTTTGGCAGCGACTGCCCGTGTCGAGACGGCGCCGGCGAAAACTTCAAGGGAATGTGTTACTCGACGCAGTTGCAGCGACTGCTGAGGAGACTCATTTCCGACGAATCGCGTCTGGACGACGCCTTCCACAACAATGCGATGCTCGCTTTGGAAGGTACTGCCTGATTCCGCCTGGTCTGTGATTTCGGGCAGCGATGGTGCAGTTCAAGAAAATTCCTTTAAGGACTCATCTGATGATTCGATATGACTGTCGCTTCCCGGTACTGATCTGCTTTTTGGTGGTGGCGACCGGCCTGCCATCTGCGGCCGCCGCTGATCGTCCGAACGTACTATTCCTGATCTGTGATGACCTGAACTGTGATCTGGGGTGCTACGGGCATCCCCTGGTGAAGACGCCAAACATTGACCGGCTGGCCGCGCGCGGTGTGCGTTTTGAACACGCGTACTGTCAGTATCCGCTGTGCGGCCCCAGTCGGGCATCGTTTATGACCGGGCTGTATCCGGACCAGACGCTGATTCATCGCAACTCAGTCTATATTCGTGAGCATGTGCCGAACGTCAATACGATGTCCCAGATGTTTCGCGATGTCCGTTACACGGCCGCACGAGTCGGCAAGATCTATCACTACAACGTGCCAAAGCATATTGGCACGTCGGGGCACGATGATCCCTATTCGTGGAACTACACCATCAATCCGGAGGGTCGAGACGTTCACGAAGAGGGTCAGATCTTCAGCCTGGTGCCGGGGTCCTTTGGCGGCACGCTCAGCTGGCTGGCGGCAGACGGAACGGATGATGAACAGACCGATGGTATTGCTGCGCATGAGACCAGCAGCGTACTGAGGCGGCATGCGAAGTCCGGCGAGTCATTTTTTCTGGCCGTCGGTCTGTATCGCCCGCACACGCCGTATGTGGCGCCGAAGAAGTACTTCGGCATGTACCCTGTCGAAAAAATTAAAGTCCCCACCGTCCCGTCAGGGTATTTCGATACGATTCCGAACGGTGCACGTATTTCCGTGACACGAAAGAAACAACGGGAAAAACTGGTTGGCGGATTGGCCGAGCAGGCGATCCAGGCCTACTACGCGTCGATCACTTTCGCGGATGCCCAACTGGGAAAGATTCTGCAGACGCTTGACGAAACCGGGCTGGCGAAAAGCACGATCGTGGTGTTTACGTCCGATCACGGTTACCACATGGGCGAGCACGGCCATTATCAAAAGACCACGTTGTTTGAGAATGCGGCTCATGTGCCGCTGGTTATTGCCGGTCCCGGTGTGGAAGCCGTTGGCCAGACAGCTTCCACACCGGCTGAAATGGTGGATTTTTATCCAACCCTGGCGGAGCTTGCGGGGCTGGATATACCTGAATTTCTGTCCGGCGTCAGCCTGTTGCCGGCGTTAAAGGATGCGTCCGTCCGGCCACGCGAGTCTGCATTGACTCAATACAGCAACGGGTACAGTATTCGGACTCTGCATTATCGATACACCGAATGGGGGGATGGCGGGACTGAGGGCAGCGAACTTTACGATCATCAAAGTGATCCGGCAGAAATGCACAACCTCGCCGGCGGCGTGGAACATAAGGGTGTCGTGGCTGAGCTGTCGGGCATGCTGCACGCCAGAATTGCGCAGGCGAAACAGCCGCCAGCAGGGCTGAAGCAAAACGTCTTTGATAACAAACGCAGAGTGCCGCAGAAGAATCCGAGGTCCTCTGCGGTACGATAGATCGTCCCCCATCGATATGTCGCGACTCTGGCCCATCGTTCAGCTGCAGGACTGTTTGCGGGAGCCGGTACGTGTCCGCAGCAGCAGGGTTTGTGGCCGGTACTGACTTATGCTGGCGCTGGTATTTGATGGGAAACTGAGACCGCGGAATTGTCTGTTTCTGCCAACTTCGGAATCAGCGGCGAACCAGGCAGCCTGCCACATGGCCCCCGAATCCCAGTGAAATTTTGAGCGCCGAATGGAGCCCCGAACGGGCGACTGGCGTCTTTGTTAACGATACTGGGCACGCCGGGTCGATTGTTCTCAGATTGGCCGTGCCGGGGATGATGCTGTCCCGCAGTGCAAGCAATGTGAGTCCGAATTCGGTGCTGCCCGCTGCGCCAAGCAGATGTCCGGTTGCTCCCTTGGTTGCAAATGCCGGAATTGTCTCCTGCCCGAACGTCTGCTGCAGCCCGTGGGCTTCGGCAAGGTCGTTGGTCTCGGTTCCGGTCCCGTGCAGGCTGACGAAGTCGGGACGTTCATTGGTGGTGAGGCTGTATTCCGGTGACATTCGCCGCAGCAGTTCGGCGACCATCGTTCCTGTCGCATCAATCTGCGTGATTCCGGTGGGGTCGGTCAGCCAGCCTCCGGAAATGATCTGTCCCAGGCTGCGCGCCTGGCGTTGTTCGGCGTGGCATCGTGATTCCAGAACAAAGACGGCCGCTCCCTCGCCCACAACAAAGCCGTCACGCTCCACATCGAACGGTCGACAGGCGGTGGCCGATCTATAACTCTTTGACGTTACGCCGAGCCGGTGAAAGGCCGCCAGTACGGACGGCCGCAGTGATGCATCGGCGCTTCCGGCGATACACACATGACATTCACCCGAGTGTATGAGTGCGGCGGCCTGAAGAATGCTGACCAGCCCGGACGCGCAGGCTGCGACCGGGCACGATGCGGGGCCGGTTGCCTGAGCCAGACTTAACACTGCAGACAGAGGCGCGTCCGGCATGAATGACGTCTGCCATTCGTGCGATCGGTCATCGCCGGAAGAACTGTCATCCTCGAAACAGCGTTTCCATTCGGCCTCCATTGCTCTTAAGCTGGCCTTGCTGGTGCCGATGACAAACCCGGTTTGTTGTGACGCCAGCTCAGAGCCCCCCAGACCGGCCTGTTGAACTGCTTCACCGAACGCGCCGACAACCAGGTTGTTGAGAGCATCGTGGCTGTAGTAATCGACAAAGGTCTGTTGTACGCTCGACGGAAAGCCGCTGACGGCGGTAAGTGCGTTCGCAGCGACGGCAGAGTGGTCGAGCGGGGCACCGCCGGGCGTCCGCTTGAGCAGGTCCGACAGTTGAGAGAACCTGTCGATATCCGCAACGCTGAGCTCTCGTGCGGCAACGTCTCCGGCCAGTAACCGTTGCCATGTCGATTCGCGACCGATTCCCAGCGGCGTGATCATGCCGATGCCGGTCACCACAACATCTTTGCCAGGATCTTTCTGTTCCGTAAGAGTGAACAATTAATCAGCGTTCAATTGTTTTCCGGATGATAGCCAAATGGTTCCTCCGGCGGAGCCTCTGGTGGAGGTGGCTGCGGCGGTGAACCTGGCGGTGTGTTCTTCGGCCGATTCTGAAACTGCTGGAACGAATGCTTCAGTGAATCGAGAAGTCGTTTTGCGTTGGGAGCTGCCACGAAAACGCGACTCGATACTGCGGATCGCGGAAAGAATGTTGTTATGAAATCCAGCGAAAATTCCGATGCTGTATGGCCGATCATCACCGCGTTGGCGTATACGCCGGACATGGTGTCATCGTTCAGTTTTAACTGGTCATACAGATCCTGTGCCGACTGTTTGGGAGCGTCGGGGGCCGGCACCGGGGGTGTTGGGAGCAGGATCTCCCCAAAGCGGTCTTCGTGCTTCTTAAGATTCTCCTGCAATGCCTGGATGAACTGAGCAACGACTGCCGGAGGAAGCACGATACGGGCCGCGACCTGCTGGGGCTGCTGCATGCGGAGCAGAAAGTCGACAATGAATTCGTGCTGGCCCTGCAGCACAACGGCGCCCGTACTGAAGATGCCTCGAGCAACATGCGCCGGAACCAGAGCTCCCACATGGCTGTGACGCACTTCCTGACTTTGCGGCTGATCGGGTGAGTTTTCGTCAGGAGGAGGGGGAACGTCTGACATGAGAAAGTTGATCTTCCCTGTGATTCGAGCTCTGCGCGTACGGGATCGTGGGCGACACGACGTTGCCCGGAGCGGAGTCTAACACCTCGCGATCGGAAAGACACCCGTCTGCTTTGGGGCGGTCAAAGTTGCGGTGACATCCTCGTTGTCACGCCAGGATCCTGTCGATCACGTTTCCGGCGACGTCCGTTAATCGGTAGTCCCGGCCATTATGGCGGTACGTCAACTGTTCGTGGTTGACCCCCAGCAAGTGCAGGATTGTCGCGTGCAGATCGTTGACGCTCACACGGTCGTCGACAGCCTTGTGGCCGATTTCATCCGTGGCACCATAGGACGTTCCGCCCTTTATTCCTCCGCCTGCCATCCAGTACGTGAACGCATGAGGATTGTGGTCGCGACCGGGTTTGGCCGACTTTTGTGCGACCGGCAGGCGTCCGAATTCGCCCCCCCACACGACCAGTGTGTCGTTCAGCAGTCCGCGCTGATCAAGGTCCGCCAGCAGTCCGGCAATCGGCTTATCGGTTTCACCCGCAAAACCTGTGTGATTGCCTGCGATGTCGTTATGTCCGTCCCAGCTGCGCTGGTTCTCCATACCGCCGGAATAAATCTGCACGAACCGAACACCGCGTTCCACCATTCGCCTTGCGATCAGGCACTGCTTTGCGAAGTGATCGCACTTTTCGTCTCCGATGCCGTACTGCTGTTGAATGTGTTCGGGTTCGAGAGCCACATCCAGCGTTTCCGGAGCTGCGACCTGCATCCGATAGGCCAGTTCAAAGCTCTCCATTCGCGCCGCCAGGTCGCGTTCTGCAGGGCGCTGTTCCAGGTGCTGTCGATTCAGACTGGCCAGCAGGTTCAGCTGCGCTCGCTGACGTGATTCGTTCAGTTCGGCTGGCGGTTTCAAATTGTCAATCGGGTCGCCCTGTGGTTTGAGCCATGTTCCCTGATACACGCTCGGAAGAAAGCCGGCCCCCCAGTTCAGTGAATAGCCTTTCGGCAGGCCTCGCCCCTTGGGATCAGACATCACGACAAACGCGGGCAAATTCTGACTTTCGCTGCCCAGACCGTACGTCACCCATGAGCCGACGCACGGATTCCCCATTCGTGGCAATCCGGTATTCATCATGAACAAAGCAGGGCTATGGTTATTCGACTCAGTATGGCCTGAGTGTATGAATGCCATTTTGTCGACGTGTTGAGACAGATTGGGGAAAATCTCGGAGACCCATTTTCCACATTCCCCGTGCTGCTGGAACTTGAACGGCGATTTCATCAACGGTCCGACGGAGTTGGCAAAAAAACCTGTGAACCGATCAAAACCTTCCAGTTCTTTTCCGTCACTCTTTTCAAGTTCCGGTTTGTAATCCCACGTATCGACGTGACTTGGCCCGCCATTGATGAACAGCCAGATCACGCGTTTCACACGTCCATCGAAATGTCCGTCTTTCGGAGCAAGTGGATTCGAAATGTCGGCCGCACCTGCAGGCTGCAGAATACCTTCGCTCTGCAGCAGAGTTGCCAGGCCGAGCATGCCGGCGCCGGATCCGGCACGTCGGAGAATATCACGGCGCTGATACCGATTGTGTTGAAGCATGATTGAGTGACTTTCTGCTCAGTCCACGAATACGAATTCATTCAGACTGAAGACGATCTGGCAAAAATCTGTCAGGGCCAGTCGAGCTGATTCGTCCACGGATTTACCATCAGATTGATACGATACTGACTGCGTCTTCAAGAACCGGTCGGCTGATATCCGTTCAAGTCGAGTCGGTTTGCGCGACAGACCGGCCAGGTAGACATGGTCGACCGCGTCAGTTTCTGCCGCAGTTCCAGTGTACGCCGCAAGGCCTGCGGCGTACTGCCGCACCTGAGGGCTGTTCATGAACGTGAGCGCCTGCGAAGCGATGGTGGTGCTGGGCCGGTTTCCGACGCTGGCAAGTGGTTCCGGCGAATCGAATACCTGCATCATCGGAATCAGCTGACTGCGTTTGACCATGAAGTAAATGCTGCGCCGTTTCTGTGACGGATTCAATGTGCCGGGACCGAACGGTGTGCGGTCCAGTTGATGGCTGGCGGCAAGCATCGCATCTCGAATAACCTCGGCCTCGAGTCGACGTGGCTCGCGCCGCCAGAACCAGCGGTTTTCGGCATCGATCTTCAATCGCCGGTCATCGATCACGGAACTTTGTTGATACGATGAACCGGTCACGATCAACTTGTGAATCGGTTTCAGACGCCAGTTGGCATCAATGAGCTGTTGAGCCAGCCAGTCCAGCAGTTGCGGATGAGATGGCAGTTCTCCCTGTTTTCCGAAGTCATTTGGTGTCGAGACGATGCCTCGGCCCATATGGTGCTGCCACAGTCGATTGACGATGACTCGCGCCAGTAGACGACCGGCGCCTCCATCGACGTCAGTAATCCAGTTCGCGAGCGATCGGCGCCGGTACGATGTGTGCCAGTCATCGGGGGGCGCGACGTTCCAGTGTTGACTGACGTTGTCGGCAGACGTCAGCACCTGCAGAAATCCCGGTTCGGCAGTCCGTACTTTCTGTGTCGCGTCGCCTCGTCTCAGGAAAAACGTTTCCCTGTAGAAATGAGGGAACCCGCGTCCGTCCGCATTGTGCTTGATGGGTTTGACGCCTTCGCTCGACACCATCACCGTAGCCAGATTCGGTTTCGGCTTCAATTGGTTGTGTGCAGCGACGGCGGCTGACAGCTTTTGCCATTCCGGATCGAGCGTCCGATACCACGACATCAGCTGTTCACGATGCGGCCCATTCTTCGGCATCTCTCCCGACTTGATCCATTCCAGAAGTTCGGCCACGGCCAGTGGTTGAGATTCAGCATCCAGCGCCGGCGAAACAGCTTTGTTGCTGATCGCAAGTCGTGCGCGGCCGATGTTATGTTTGTTGTTGACGTTAAAGTGCAGAGTCACGGTCAGTCGAGTGCCGTCGGCGAATCCCACCGGCTCGACAAAGTCGAATGCTGCGGCGTGGTCCTTCCCGAACTGAGGATCAACGGCCCAGCCGGTGTTTTTGGATTTGTCAATCGATGCAGCAACGGAAAGGTTTGCGTTGTTCTGCTGGAACGTAGCTCGAGGGTTTATCAGCTCAACCGCAACAGGTTTTGAGTCACCAGATAACGCTTCGGCAGTGACGGTGATCATACCGACGCCCATATTGCCGTTCGAAGCGCGGCCCGGGCCGCCTTTAACCATCGACTCGTGTGCCAGTGCTTCCAGCCGAAGAGAACGAACGGCGAGCTGCCGAGTTTCGGCGGTCAACGTATATGTGTCGAAATCGGGATTCGTCCCGGTCGCCAGAACGGATTCGTCCGGCTGCACGCTGAGCGTCGCTCCTCCCCTGGATTCTGCGTTGGTGACATGCAGGACCAGCCATTCCGGATTCTGCGATGACTTCAGTGCGTCAAGAGCGTCAGATACCAGCCACGCATCAAACCTGCTGCCCAGCTGGCTCTGTTCAAATTCCCGCAAGCGATCCGTAATCGGTTTGTGATCAGTCTCCCATTTCGCGATCGCCTGTCTGGTTTCTGCCGAATGAAGTTCGAGCTCAATATTGCTGCGGATTGTTCTGCCAAATATTGACACAATCCGGTAGTAATCGGCAGAGGGGATTGGATCGTATTTGTGATCGTGGCAGCGAGCACACCCGATGGTCAGGCCCAGCATCGCTGTACCCATCGTGGACACGATGTCGTCCAGCTCATCGTAGCGAGCCGGCTCAAATTCGTTTTCCGTCAGCTGAGTCGGAAATACCCCGGCACCAAGAAATCCTGTGGCCATCAAGGCCAGCGAATCGTCCGGTGCGATCTCGTCCCCGGCTAACTGCCATCTGACGAATTCATCATATGGCATGTCGGCATTGAACGCCTTGATAACGAAGTCGCGGTAGTGATAGGCGAAGTCACGGTTGTAGTCCTGCTCGAAACCGTGACTTTCTGCAAAGCGAGCGATGTCCAGCCAGTGCCGCGCCCAGCGCTCGCCAAAGTGGCGACTGTCCAGCAGGTCGTCAATCATGCGATCGTACCAGTCCGGCGACGAATCTGTGAGCAGACGCTGTACGTCGTCCGGCTCTGGCGGCAGACCAATCAGTCCGAAATACGCGCGGCGAATCAACACACGTCGCTCGGCAGCGTCATTCGGAACGAGCCCCTGCTTTTCAATCATGCGCAGAACGAACCGGTCGATGTCAGTCCGGCACCAGTCCGCATTTTCGGACTCCGGCGGTGGTGTCACGCTTAACGGCCGAAACGCCCAGAAGTCTCGGGCGTCCTCTTTAATAGTCCGCTCCGTCCAGTCCTTCAGCTCCACCACCCCGTCCACCAACGGTTTGTCGTATGGAACGCCCAGATCAATCCATTCTGCGATGGCTGCGATCTGGTTGTCATCCAGTTTTTTTTCGTCGTACGGCATGGGTGGTTTTTCGGCATGAGTAATCATGCGATACAGGCGACTGTTTACGGCCTGCCCGGGGACAACCGCCAGGCCTGTTCCGCCGCCTTTCAGCAGTGCCTCGCGCGTTGCCAGGTTGAACTCTCCTTCCAGAGAATCTCCGCCGTGACAGCTGAGGCAGCGATCCACCAGGATTTTCCGAACCGACTTCTGGAATAGTGCGGTTCCGGCCTTAACCCGTTCCGCGTGTTCATTCCTGTTCTGCCGGATTGGCGGGGCCGATTCGTCTGCCACGGATACAGATGTTGTCGAGACCAGCATGGCCGCAAAACCACAAATACCACAAGTCGCCATTCGAACAACGATTTGCCTGAGAACCACGTCTTTTGTCGGTCGGACATCTTCGAGCCAGGTCATGTTCAGTTTACCTGTGGTGTGCACTCGTGCGAAAAACTGTTGAATTGAGAACATCGCTTTACAGTAGCGTGTCACAGACACTGCCGTTGTCCCTGGGTGCATAATACCGTTCATTCCAGGCTTTCAGTAGTGAAGACACTGCAGCGTTGTCGTGAAGGGCGACATCGCTGTGCCGGGAACATTCACTTCACTCCACTAAAACCGTCTGCGTCGACCAGAACTGCCCCTCGTCGTTTCGCAGGTACAACCGTATCAACAGTGGATGTTCCGCTGGTCTGATGCCCAATACTACCTGGTTCGTGCCTTCACCGGGGCGTTCCACGTGAGTCCTGTGGGCCCAGCGATCGGTGAAGGTGAGTCCTTCTGTGCGGCCTGAGTGTACCACGACTTCGGGCCTGGTGCCTGCATTTCGAATATTGAACGTGACACGTGCTTTGTCACCCATGCGTTCGACACCGGTGACCTCGATCGCTGAAGGTACACTCTTAAGTACATGGAGTTTGTCGTCCGCGAGATACGGAATGCCGCCTCGCTCAAACGGTTGAGCCCTGACTTCGCCGTCGGATGGTGGCTTGCGAAATGTCCAGCCGCCAGTCTGCAGATAGAACCAATTGTCTGCAGTGATGCCTCGATCGGTGTATGTGAGTCCGGTCTCGTTATGCACGTCGCCGGCGGACATGCGATCGATCCCGTACCAGCGGCCGTCTGCATCCATCACCCATCCACGGTATCGCATTCGGCGTTCGTACGGACCGGTTCTCTGTCGTGGTGGCGGGCCGGGTACTTCCACGAAACTGCCGGCCGTCAGTGAGGTCAGCGGTTTGCGCTTGTTCTTCTTGCGGCCCGCACCGAACAGCCTCCAGCGTTTCTCATCCACGGCATAAAAATAGCTGAAGTATGTGCTTTGCGTCTGTCCAGGTTCGACTCGCAACGCCAGAACCTGTCGCTGCCCCTGTCGTCCCGCCAGCGGCTCCCAGTCTCGAATCTTCACGCCGGTTCCTTCGTGACCAAACGTGCCAAATGTGGCGCTGCGGTGACCAATGGCCAGCAGGTGTGAATGCTCCTGAATGGGGGGGGCCGCATCCTTGCGACCGTACGACCACAGCGAAAAATTGAAGCTGCTGTTGACGGTGCCGTCTGCATTCCATGTTGGTCCGTAATAGCCAAACGGTGTCGTAATCGGTGCGTAGAAATCAAGCGAGCCTGGAACCGCATCCATTTCGATCACCCACAGCCGAACGGCTTCCGGATTCTGTGAACTTGAAAATCTTGTGTGTGCCGCTGCCGGGCGCCATCGTTTACGCAGCACCGCTCCTTCGCGAACCGCCTGTCCGGAGATTTCGACCCAGTGCAGTCGTGCACGTTCAGGGGCAGTTCCGGTGTTCGTGATTCGAAGGATGTGACGGCCGCTTCTTTCGATGTTGAATTCGAGGACGGCAGACAGTGTCAGCGTATTATCATCCGTCTGCGGGACTGACAGAATCTGTTCCTGACCGCTCAGGTTGACGGAAAATTGTCCTGACGCACAGTCACTGGTTGATACATGAATCGTGACGCGGCCTGCGTTGGGCAGCCAGATGCCCCACTCGACCTGGTCGTCTGCGTCCCACTGCGTTATGTACGCAAACGAATGGCCACCATTCAGGTTTGCGATGTCGGGGATCGTCCCGGCTCCTTCAGCCACCATGCCGAGTTTCGGGAAGAAGCATTCATTCGGTGTCAGGAACAGTCGCGCATCCCTGGTTCTCTGAATCATGTAGGTGAGTTCGCCCCGATCCGGATCCGGCATCCACTCAATCGGAGCCGACAGCTGCCCGATTCCTGCGGAAAGTTTTCGGGCCGGTTCCGAGGCGGCGCACAACGAAACACACAACGAAAGAACAATGGTCAACGCGTGTATATGGCACATAAGGCAGCGTCACACCATGTCAGAAAAACTGCTGATCAACCAGCCAGAAGAAGAATTTGCCTGTTGATCTGCATGCGAAAAACGAATCGTCCGGACTGCCAGGAACGCATGATGAGGGAGCATAAACCCCTGGCGGCTGACCGCAGTATACTCACTCTCTGGAGCAAACGAGAGAGCGGCACAAACTTCTTGGCGCGTTTCGTTACCAGGCGGACGGCTGCTATGAGTGCACCACGACGGTTGGTGCCAGCTGAACCGTGCCGTGATGTCTTCAACCCGCTTCGCGGAAACGCAGCGATGGTTTGTCGATCGTTACGATCGTATTCGGTGGAATACTGCGGCTGAGAGTCACACTGGAGCCGATTTGTGAGCCCGCTCCGATCACTGTCGTTCCCCCCAGAACTGTTGCGTTGGAATAGACAGTCACACTGTCTTCAAGTGTCGGGTGCCGCCTGGCACCGCGAATCAGCTCGCCATCCTCATCACGGGGAAACGACCACGCTCCCAGGGTCACACCCTGATACAGGGTCACACTGGCTCCGATCTCGCATGTTTCACCGATGACGACGCCGGTTCCATGATCGATAAAGAACAGAGGTCCAATCGTGGCTCCGGGGTGAATGTCGATTCCGGTTTCCCGATGTGCCCATTCCGTGATAATGCGCGGCAGATAGGGTACGGCCAGGCGGTGGAGTTCATGAGCCAGCCGAAACATAATAATGGCTTCGATACCGGGATAGCACAGAATGATTTCTTCCCGCGTCCTTGCGGCCGGGTCACCATCGAACGCTGCCTGAGCATCCTGCTGCAGGATTTTCTTCAGCCGTGGCAATGTGTCGAGAAGTGCATCTGCCAGGTCAGCAGCAGCAGTTGCGTGGTTGCCGGCCATGGCCTCATCATGAACTGCCTCATCGTGAATTCTCAGAGTCGCCTTCCGGACATGACTCAGCGCGCGATGAATCTCAATGGACAGGCTTTGGCGAATGTGTCTCAGATTTCTGGCGCACTGAGAGCGTCCACCGGCACTCATGGCCGTTCCGGCGGTTCGAACGCCGGGAAACAGAAGTTCGCGCAAGTTGCTCGCAATCGTGATGACCGCGTCCACCGAGGGCAGGGGATCCGCCAAAGTACCTGTGTCGGTGAACAGAGCTTCAGCGATCTTATCCATCATTCGGTCGTCACCGTCGCGAAATATCATCTGTCGAACCATCAATCCAGTGAAATTGAGCCAACAACAGCAGGGTCGAACACATTCTGTGCGGTCGTGTCGATCGCGTTACGGAGCGTCCCGCCTGACTCATCGGCACACAGTGCCAGTAGTCATCATGATGTGCGGAGCCGACATTGACGTGACGCGAACAGCATCTGCGCATGCCGGCGCACACGTAAAAACCGTTGGCGTCCCGGCTACTCTGCCCAGACTTCCTTCGGCAGGATTTCATGCGGCATAAACGGCCAGCAACGGGTCACAGACGGCCGTCTGTGCCGCACATTGTCGCCCCCGCGGCTCGGCACAGCCGCGATAAGAGTCGGCGATCTGTTTCTGGGCAGTGGTTTCGTCGATCGGCCGGTTTGCTGTCCGCAGGATGGATGCACAGCCGATAACAACGGTGGAACAACTCAATCCGCAAATGAAGAAGCCCGACATCCGATGACCAAGGTTCCCTTACCCGTAAACGATTACTGGGTGGATGCACGCAAGCCGCTGTCGTGTCTGACGTTCTTGATTCCCTGGATCGTGATCTACGAATTTGGCGTGCTGATGCTCGCTGACCGCGAACCCGATCAACTTCGAAACGGTGCGGACTACTGGATGAGATCATTACTGTCGCTGGCCGGTCTTGGTCAGGTGCTGTTGCTTCCTGTTTTTGTAGTGGGCGTTCTGCTGACGTGGCACATCGTTCGCCAACATCCATGGCAGGTACGTCTGGAAACTCAGGTCGGGATGCTGGCGGAGAGTTTCCTTCTGGCTGTGGCCCTTGTCGCCGCCGGACAGGTCCACCATCTGTTGTTTCTAAACCTCCACCCGTCGCCGTCCGACGCTCGACTGCTGATGCTGGCCACGGGTGACCTGACGCGGGCTGTGTCGTTTATTGGTGCCGGAGTCTACGAAGAGGTGATGTTTCGGCTGTTACTCGTACCGGTTGCGTTCTTCGCGTTTCGGAAGTTCGAATTTCCGAAGAAATGGGCTGCTGTGATGGCAGCCGTGACGACTGCCTTTATCTTTGCTCTGGCACACCACGTTGGTCCCAATGCCGACGCCTTCAATCTGTTCACGTTTTCCTTCCGTGCTGTTGCTGGTGTATTCTTCGCGGCGATATTCTTCCTGCGAGGCTTCGGCATCACCGTCGGGTGCCATGCCGCTTACGACCTGCTGGTGGGCGTCTTTCTGGTGCCAGTCGCCGTTGACGCCAACGGGGTCGGATGAAACGTCGTCGCAGTTTTCCGCGAACGGTAACAACCGCCGGCTATTGGCCATCGACGAGCTTTTGGCCGCCCGCACTCAATAACTGCTGCGCCACAGCTACACCAAGTTCAACCGCGGATTCCACGGGGCCGTCCGCCGTTGCCTCAAGTCTCTGCGTGCCGTCAGAACTCAGCAGGATACCGGTGAGCTTCATTTGACCAGCATCAAGTTCCGTTAATGCTCCCAATGGGGCGTGACAGCCGGCACGCAGTTCCAGCAGCAGCGAGCGTTCGGCACGAGTGCAGCAGGCTACGTCTTCGTCTGTGATCTGTTGCAGCACGTTCTGTACGTTTTCGTCGTCGCTGCGGCACTCGATCCCAATCGCGCCCTGTCCCACGGCCGGGTACATTTCCGGTGGCTGAACTAAGAACGATATTCGGTTCTCCAGGCCCAGACGGCGAAGGCCGGCCTCGGCCAGTACGATCGCGTCGTATTCGCCGTCGTCAAGCTTCGCGATTCGAGTTTCGACGTTGCCACGAATTTCCAGCACCCGCAGATCGGGCCGCATATGAAGCAGCTGCGCCTGCCGTCGCGGACTGCCTGTTCCTATCCGGGATTTTTCGGGTAACTCATGAACCGAAGTCGGGTTTGTCGCTCCCTCTGGAAGCAGGATCGCATCGAACCTTGGAGCACGTTTCGGGATGCCGGCCAGTAATAAGCCATCGGCCGATTCCGTCGGCAAATCCTTCAGGCTGTGGACAGCAATGTGTGTGTGGCCATCGAGCACTGATCGCTGGACTTCGCGTGTAAAGAGTCCGGCGCCGCCAAACTGCCTCAACGGATCCGTCTGGTTCTGGTCGCCTTCCGTCTTTACATGAACGATTTTAACCTTGATACCACAGGCTTTCGCGATGAGCGATTTGACGTGGTGAGCCTGCCACAGGGCGAGTTGGCTGGAACGAGTGGCAATTCGAATTGTGTCGAGCGACATGTTTAACCAGTGAGAGAATTCAGCGTCCAGTTCAGTGAATCGGCCGTGTTCGGGATTTTGGAATCAGTCACCAGACATGGTAAGCGATTTAATATCCTGGTGATATTCAACCGTCATTGAGACTCAATTACTGTTTTTCACTGTTCCGGCACGCGTCTTGCTGCGGCCTGAAACCTCGTCTCACTTATTGGAATATTTGGCAGGTGAAATTGCCAAAAAGCTGTTGGCGTGTAGAATTACGACCGTCGAAAGTGTCTGCCGGCACGCGGGAGGAAAGAATGGCTCCACTTGATTCCAAAGATCGTGAACTTCTTGCACATTTGCACTGCCATAGCGGGGCAAATGTCCAGGACCTTTGCGGTGTTTTGGGAGTCACGCGAAATGCAATTCGCCAGCGTATTTTGCGTCTGGAAGCTTGGGGACTGATGATCAGTGAGCAGCGGTCTCAGGCCCGCGGACGTCCTAAGAACGTTTATCATGTGACTGCGGACGGGCTGCATTCGCTGGGCGAGGATTATCGGGAACTGGCGGTTGTGCTGTGGGAGGTGATCTCTCAGGTTGAGGATGCCGCCATCCGGGAACAGTTGATTTCTCAGGTTCGGGATCGACTCGCGGACCGGTTTCGTCGGAAGTTGACGGAGACGTGTTCGGTGGATGAGCGGTTGGATCAGCTGGCGTATGAAATGAAAACCAGCGGATTTAACGTGGAAAGTGACCATTCGGCGTCTTTACCGATTCTGCGCGAAACGAATTGTCCGTTTCCGATGCTGGCGGACGTGGATGAGGCCATCTGCCAGGTAGAACGACAGGTTTTGGAACAGGTGCTGGGAGCTCCTGTGGAGTTCAAGAACCGGTGCCGTGACGGGCACCATTGTTGTGAGTTCGAAGTTCACGTGGGAAGTGCGGGAAAGACCTGAGCCAATGCTTGGAAAGCGCCGCCTGCGATTGAAACAAGTAGTTACCCTGATAGAGTTTGCGGTTCGCATTTCCTGTGATGTGGCGTCATGGGATTCAGTCAAATCGCGACTTCATTGAAAAACTCATTTGGAACCTGACCGACATGACATGGATTGAAGGACGCTTCGAAGAGAACGTCATTACCACCACCATGGAAGATGCCATGAACTGGGGGCAGCAGTCCAGTATCTGGCCGATGACTTTTGGTCTGGCCTGCTGTGCTATCGAAATGATGGCGACTGGTGCCAGCAAATACGACATCGACCGCTTTGGCGCGGGGGCTTTTCGAGCCACTCCGCGTCAGGCCGATCTGATGATCGTGGCTGGTACCGTTACGTTCAAAATGGCCAGCCGGGTTCGTCGTTTGTACGAGCAGATGGCAGATCCGAAATACGTCATTGCGATGGGCGCCTGTACTGTTGGCGGCGGCCCGTACTTCAAGCACGGTTACCACGTTGTGAAGGGTGTGGATCTGGTCGTGCCGGTTGACGTTTACGTTCCCGGGTGTCCACCGCGTCCGGAAGCACTGTTGGAAGGTCTGATGAGAATTCAGGACAAAATCAAAGCTCGTAAGGTCACGAAGGGCGAACAGGAACTGCCCGTTCCTCATCACAGCGGGTATTCAGCACTGAACGTGTAAGTCAGTGCGAATGAGGCGACAGTATGCTGTCGGAAGAATCGGATTCGAAGTCGCCACATCGAATCCCGTGGTATTAGTTTAACCGTTTGACTGAATCCCGAGTTGACCATCCCGAACAGACGTCTGTCCCACCGACGGCGTGTTGTCGACCGGGCTGTGCGACTCTGACACTATAAGGAATTGCGAACGCGATGAGCAGTTTGCTGAAAATTACTGACCTGCACGTTTCCGTTGCCGACACGCCGATTCTGAAGGGTGTGAACATGGAGATTCGTCAGGGCGAGATTCACGCACTGATGGGCCCCAACGGTTCCGGTAAAAGCACACTGGCCTATGCACTGTCGGGCCACCCCAATTATTCGATCACCGGCGGTTCGATCGAAATTGACGGCGTGAATATCACGGAGCAGGAAGCTGACGAACGTGCTCGTCTTGGTCTGTTTCTGGCGTTTCAGTACCCCGTCGTGATTCCGGGCGTCAAAGTGGCGGATTTCATTCGCCATGCTGTGAGCAACATACGTGATCCGGACCGCAAAGAGGGCGAAGGCCTGATTGGTATGCGTGAGTTCCGTACGGAAATCAAGGCGCGGATGGAAGAGCTGGGAATGGATCTTGAGTTCGCTCGGCGTTATCTGAATGACGGTTTTTCCGGGGGTGAAAAGAAACGCATGGAGATTCTGCAGATGGCGATGCTGCAGCCGAAGTTTGCGATTCTGGACGAAACCGACAGCGGTTTGGACAGTGATGCCGTTCGAGTCGTCAGCGAAGGTCTGGCGAAACTCAGCGGACCGGACATGGGCGTTCTGATCATCACTCACCACGAACGTCTGCTGGAATTTAATCCGCCTCAATACACACATGTGATGCTGGGCGGGCGCATTGTCGAAACCGGCGACGCGGCGTTGGCACACGATCTGCACGCGAACGGTTATGCCACCGTTCGCGAACGCCACCCTGAAGCTGCGGCTGACAATGCCAGGGCCGAAGAAGCTGCCGCGGTTTAGTTATTCGTCCGTCAGGCTGTGCCTGATCCCTCGGTCAATAATTTGTCAGGCACGGTCTGACCTGTAAATAGAAATGCGAATATGAGTACCGACGCACCGGAAACAGAAGAAGTTGGAATTGGCGATTATCAGTTCGGCTTCCACGATTCCACCGACGACTACGAATTCAAAAGTCGTAAAGGCCTGGACCGTGAGATTGTCGGACAGATCTCCGAAATGAAGAATGAACCTGCCTGGATGCGGGACTTCCGCTTGAAGTCGCTGGAGATTTTTGAGTCTCGGCCGATGCCCGGCTGGGGCGGCGACATGTCGAAACTCGACTTCAACGACATCTATTACTACATGAAGGCGACCAAAGGACAGGAACGCAGCTGGGACGATGTTCCGGAGGATATCCGCAAGACTTACGATCGGCTGGGGATACCTGAAGCGGAAAAGAAGTTTCTTTCCGGCGTGAAGGCTCAGTACGACTCAGAAGTCGTGTATGGCAGTTTGAAGGAAGACCTGTCTAAAGACGGAGTACTGTTCACTGACACTGATTCTGCCCTGCGAGAACATCCGGAAATTTTCCGCGAATACTTCGGCACGATCATTCCGCCGGAAGATAACAAATTTGCGGCTCTTAACAGCGCAGTCTGGTCTGGCGGGTCATTTATTTATGTCCCACCCGGTGTCCACATTGATTTCCCTCTGCAGGCGTATTTCCGCATCAACAGCCAGAATATGGGACAGTTCGAACGCACCCTGATCATCGTTGATGAAGGGGCTTCGGCTCACTATGTCGAAGGCTGTACGGCTCCCACGTACAGCAGCGACAGTCTGCATAGTGCTGTCGTTGAGATTGTGGTCAAGCGAGGCGGTCGGTTCCGCTACACAACCATTCAGAACTGGTCCAACAACGTCTATAACCTGGTCACCAAACGAGCGATGGCCTATGGTGATGCTCTGATGGAATGGGTCGACGGAAACCTCGGCAGCCGACTGACGATGAAATACCCGGCCATCTATCTGATGGAGCCCGGGGCGCGTGGCGAAACGCTGTCCATCGCCTTTGCCGGCGATCACCAGCATCAGGACGCGGGCGCCAAGATGGTGCACTGTGCTCCTGACACCAGCAGCCGCATCATCAGTAAGAGCATCAGCAAAGACGGAGGACGCAGCAGTTACCGTGGCCTGGTAAAGGTCGAAGATGGTGCTCACCACTGCAAAAGCAACGTCGTCTGTGACGCTTTGATTCTGGATTCGGACAGCAAAAGCGACACGTATCCCTACATCGAAGTTGAAGAACAGGACGTGGCCATTGAACATGAAGCCAGTGTCAGCAAGATTGCTGAAGAACAGTTGTTCTACCTGATGAGCCGTGGCCTGTCAGAAGCGGAAGCCAGTGCGATGATTGTCACAGGTTTCATCGAACCACTGGTGAAGGAACTGCCGATGGAATACGCCGTCGAAATGAATCGTCTGATCGAACTGCAAATGGAAGGCAGTGTCGGCTGACCGGATGGCCCGGTCGACCCATGGCGTAGAACGCTGGGTTTGACTCCGACTAGGGTCGCGCCGCCGAGGGCGGTGAATAGGCAGCAGGTTTTGTTATTGCGGAATGTCTGTGACGAACGGCAGCAGATTCAATTTCGCCAGTCCAGCTCTCGGTCTCAAGTTCAACTCGAAGATTAATTTTCAGACAAAATATCGATCAACTCGGCGGTGCGACGTTCCATGTCCTGCCACCCACCACGCCAACCAGGATCGAAGATCCCCCTATGACTGTTACTATTGATATTGACCGCATCGGGTTTAGTGCCGAGGTCTTCGAAGAGTTTCTTACCACGCGTTCCGAACCATCTTGGATCACGGACGCCCGTCGAGCTGCGTTCGCGAAGTATGAAGAACTGCTGGGCGCAGAACTCGACCCGGAAGAATTCAAACGCATTGACCTGAGAATCTTCAACGCTGCAAAGTTTCGGCCGTTAACTGCAGACTCTGATGCGTCGTCCGTCAGCACTCTGCTGGCCGGCGAAACCGAATACGGAGGCAGCATCAGGCACGTTGATGGTACAACAACACATGAAAATGTGTGTGAAGACATGACCGCCAAAGGCGTTCTGTTCGGCGATCTGCAGACGCTGCTGACGGAAAACCGTGAATTGCTGGAGCCGTACTTTCTGAAGCAGGCCGTACGTCCGGATGCGGATCGTTTTTCTGCATGGCATGCGGCCTTCTGGACCAGTGGTACATTGCTGTATGTTCCGCAGGGCGTGGAAGTCGATCTGCCGCTGCACAGTCTGATTGCTCATACTGCCGATGGCGTTGCTGACTTTGGCCACACTCTGATCATCGTCGAAGACGAAGCGAAAGCGACACTGCTGGAAGAAACAACCTCAGCTAACGAAGACCAGAGCGGGCTGCACGTCGGCTGTGTGGAATTGATCGTTGGCAAGTACGCTAATCTGCGATACGTTCAGCTGCAGAACTGGAATCAGAAGACGTGGCATTTTGCTCACCAGGCCGGTAACGTGGCCAGCGAAGGCTCGCTGCAGTGGACGGTCGTCGGACTGGGCAGCAAGCTCAGTCACATTCATCAGGACGTTAATCTGAACGGTCGAGCCGCAACGGCGGAGGTCAACGGTGTCACTTTTGCCAGCGACCGGCAGAAGATTTCGTATTACACTCAGCAGCATCACAAAGCACAGGGCACGCACAGCGACCTGTTGTACAAAGAAGTACTGCGAGACGACTCCCGCGTTATCTGGCGCGGGATGATCAAGGTGGATGCGGCGGCTCAGCAGACTGACGGCTATCAGCGGAGTGACGCACTCATGCTCAGCAGTGACGCGCGATGCGACAGTATTCCCGGTCTGGAAATCGAAGCCGATGATGTGCGTTGTACTCACGGTGCGACGACCGGACGAGTTGATGAAGAGCAGATCTTCTACGCAGAAAGCCGGGGCATCTCAGAAAAAGAAGCCATGCACATGATTGTTGAAGGCTTCTTTCAGCAGGTTTATGACCGTATTCCCATCGAAATTGTCCGGGATACGCTTAGTCGCACGGTGCAGGGCAAGCTCGGTATCGAATCCATGACTGCCGTTTGAAGTTGGTGTTCTTGTGGCGTTCCTTCCATATGGTGTTTGGGGCGGCACGCGCACGGAGTTGCGCTGGCAATGATGGGCCGGGAGTGTTGTCTTCAGCTGGTATTGGTGTGAGACCGACATTTTTCAGTGAATGACGGACTTGAAGTGATCTTGCCCTGATTTGCCTGAACCGCCAGAATTCGCAGTTGTGCGTGTCGCGGGACTGGTCAGCAATTTCGCAGCTGAACGGCGGCGGAACGCGCTGTACTTCGGCGAAACGCCCTCTATCTATCGTCTTCATAACGCTCAAGGATGAGCAGCCTGTGCGTTCAAAGTACGCATCAATTCAACGTACCGCCGCTGCATGTGTGCTGCTTGCCGTGATTACAGCCAGCGGCTGTCTGTCCGGAACCTTGCCCGGTCGTACACTGCAGGGAGCAAATGCGATTCAGGTGCCGGTTGAGCGATACGACCTCATCTGGGAACGTGCTGTTGCGGTGCTGAACAATTATCACTTCGTTATTGCACGTGAAAGTAAGCTTGAGGGGGTGATTGAAACTCAGTACCGAGCGGGCTCAAACCTGCTGGAGCCCTGGCACCATGATTCCGTGGGGTATGCCAGCAAGCTGGAAAGCACTCTGCAATCCATCAGGCGCCGCGTTGTCGTCACGTTTCAGAACACCGCCGACAATATGTTGATTGTCAGTGTTCGAGCTGACAAACAGATCGAAGACGTACCGGGCCTGGCGGCGAACTACGAAGGCGGAGCTACATTTCGTGACTCCGATCCACTGCAGCGTGATCTGGATCAGGTGGTCGGTCAGTCCGGCCCGTCCCGGTGGATTTCGCGGGGCACAGATCCGGCACTGGAAGTGGAATTACTCAGCCAGATTCGACACGCTGTGCTGCGTTGAACCGGCCCCGCAGTGCGGAGCGTCGCGTCGCAGTTGGCTGCCGTTCCGGGTATTGTTGCGTTTCCGTTATCGCTGTTCAGTCGGCTGCCGCAGCCGCCAGTTGTTCCTGCAATTCTTTCAAAGCCGCCGCCGCTTCCGTTTGCCGAGTCTTGATGGCCGTCAGCAGCAGCACTGCTTCCTCGTCATCATCTTTGCTGAGTTCCAACAGTGCTGAGGTGATGCTGTCACAAACAATCTGTTGGCTGCCGTGCAGGCTGTCAAACAGAGCTTCCAGCGCAACAAACTGCAGGTCTGTATATTCGGTCGGGAAGGATCCGAAATCGATGAAGTGTTCCCGCACTGTTAACAACGAAACGATGTCCGCCACATCCTGACGCTGACGAGCGGCAATGGCATTGACCTGCTCTTCCACAGAATGATCCTGAGTACTGACCCAGGGCCATGCTTCCGCCACATACTGCAGAAAACTGCGGGCCATGTCGATCAGCACGCTGTTCAGCACTGATTCCGATTGCTGACTCATGAAGAACTTCCAGGGAACATGACACGTCGGAAAAGCCGCAAGGGCGGCCACCGGAGAGAAGACAGAAACCGATTAACCACCGATAACCAGCAACACAGCATGTCCGGCTTCGTTAGCGATTGAACTTAGTCCGTTAACAAGCTGTGGCAGGAAGCCCAGCAGAGCGACCATGACGGCAAGGACAACCACGTAATAACCTTCCATCGCGGGCAGCGGCACTGGTTTGACATCGGCCGGTCGTTCTTCAAGGAACATCGCTTTCAGGATGCGAACGTAGTAAAACAGGCTGAAGATGGTGTTGATTGCCCCCGCGGCCAGCACAACATACATCGCCCAGTGAATCTGTGCTGCCTGGTAAACTGATGCAAAAATCATGAGCTTCGCAAAGAAGCCTCCGAATGGCGGAATGCCAATCAGGCTGAAGATGCACACCAGCATCGTGATACACAACGCAGGGCTCTGTGAAATCAAACCTTTGAAGCTGTCGATGTCTTCATTAAATGTGTAATTGCGGACCAGGGCGATGACGGCGAAAGCGCCCAGATTCATAAACATGTACACTGCCAGATAGTACAGCAGTCCACCGATGCTGTAATTGATGGCTTTGCCCAATCCTGCTGCCTGGTCGCTGTTCAGCATAACCAGCATGGCAGCCACGGCCATCAGCATGTAACCGGCATGAGCAATCGTGGAATACGCCAGTAATCGCTTCAGGTTCTTCTGAGTATATGCTGCCAGGTTTCCATAAGTTGTTGTGACGATTGCAATCACACCAAGTCCGACGCCAAATGCCGTCATTAGGTCTGCAGTTTCAGGGACACCGGAAAGGCCTACGCAGAAGCGGACCAGCAGCCCGAATGCTCCGGCTTTGGAAGCCACAGACAGAAATCCGGCGACTTCGGCTGAGGCACCTTCGAACGCATCCGGACACCAAAAATGGAATGGAACGAGCGACAGCTTGAATGCCAGGCCAACCATAACCAGCATGACGCCTAAAGCGACGGTCAGAACTTCGGGATTATCGAGTCCGGCAGTGCCGTGAGCCACAACTCGAAGCTGTTCGGCCAACGCAGCCATGTCACCGGTTCCCAGTACGCCAGCCACCAGGCTGATACCATACAGCATAACGCCGGCCGCACCGGCTCCATAAACCACATATTTCAATGAGGCTTCGCTGCTGGCTTTGCGGCCTTTCAGAAAGCCGACCATGACGTAACTGGGAACACTCGCCATTTCCACACCCAGAAACAGCATCAACAGATTGTTGGCACTGGCCATCAGCATCATGCCGATGGTCGCTCCGAACAGCAG